>Ga0315282_10000061_pt1 | contig 207564 bp, 204 predicted proteins | sample YL17G07_20_MG_FD_203693 | JGI IMG/M metagenome (GOLD analysis project Ga0315282, IMG submission 203693) | Sediment microbial communities from Yellowstone Lake, YNP, Wyoming, USA - YL17G07_20 | ecosystem: Environmental > Aquatic > Freshwater > Lake > Sediment | place: USA: Wyoming | collected... | reverse complement strand
CGCGGAATTCATTGGTGGGTGTGGAGCAGGCCGTTTTTATATGGGGATGCGTGCCAATGGTGATATTCAACCATGTGTATTTTTCCCGTTAAAAATAGGAAATATCCTGAAGGATGATTTTGAGCAACTCTGGATTCACAACAAGGTATTACAGGATTTGAGAAACAAGGATTTATTGAAGGGATGTAGTACCTGTCAATACCGTTATTATTGTGGTGGATGCAGAGCAAGGGCGTATAGTTACTTCAATGATTACCTTCTTCCAGATCCGGGATGTATTTTGAATAAAGCTAGGTGATGTAAATATGAGTGAAAAAATGGATGAAAAAACTATGGAATTGGTAGATATAGCAGCTTCTGTAGCAGGTCATTGCAGGCCGTGTTTTCTTTATCATTTTAAACAAGCTAAAAAATTGAGTGTATCTCTGGATGATACACATGAAGTAGTTGAATTTGCTAGAAATATTAGTGCAGCTGGTGATAAGGGAATGAACGAATTTATATTGAAGATAATGAAAGGAAAAAAGGAGGTTAATGAATGAAAATAGCATTTGCAAGCGAGGAAAATAAAGGATTAGAAAGCATGGTAGCGCAACATTTTGGCAGATGCCCATATTATGTCTTTGTGGATGTTGAAAGCAATGACGTAAAATGCATAGAAACAAAAGAGAATCCTTATTTTGATAGCCATGAACCAGGAGTAGTCCCACAATTCATAGCAAAGGAAAATGCTAACGTGATCATTGCTGGTGGTATGGGACCACGGGCTATTGAATGGTTTGAAAAACTTGGTGTGCAACCTATCACAGGAACAAGCGGGAAAGTGAAAGATGCTTTGGATAAATATTTGGAGGGCAAATTGTCTGGTGCAGGACCATGCGATGAACATTCATAGGCGTCTAAGCAGCACGGTGAAGAAAGATGATGAATAAGTCTATATTCGAAGTAAAAAATATTTACTACCAAGCAGGAAAAACAGAAATTTTGAAGGGAGTTAATCTTGAAATTGGAAAAAATGAAATGCGCGCTATCATTGGTGTTAATGGAACAGGTAAAACAACACTTGCCGCCATAATTATGGGGCTTGAAGGTTATACGCCGACTGAAGGCAGGATGTTTTTTAACAGTATCGATATAACAAATCTTTCGATAACTGAAAGGGCGAAATTAGGTATCACTCTTGCCTGGCAAACACCTGCGGATCTTGAGGGAATAACTGTAAGAGACTATCTAAGTATTAAAAAAGAAGGAATAAGCCCAGAGAAATGCCTACGTCTTGTTGGACTCAGCCCCGCCCTTTATCTCGATAGAACAATAGACGAGAAATTAAGCGGTGGAGAAAGAAAGAGGATAGAGTTCGCCTCTGTATTCTCCATTAAACCAAAACTTGTAATTCTGGATGAACCCGACTCTGGCATAGATATGACATCTATGGATGCTATAAAAAAAGCGATAAAGACTTTCAAAGAGATGGGAACTGCGGTGATACTGATAACACATAGTGAAGGACTGGCTGGATTTGCAGATAAAGTCTCACTCCTTTGTGATGGAAAAATTGCGAAGGAGGGTGATGTAAAGGAGGTTACAGAATTTTTCAAAGAGTATTGTGAAAGATGCAGCCATGTTGGGCAGATAGATAAGGAGATTCTAAAATGAGTTATTCAAAAGAATTTCGGTTACTTGTTGATGCATACAAAAAGATAGACAGGGATGGAAAAGTTCTCCTGAATAATAAATTTGCTAATCTTGTGATAAACAAAGATACGGTTGTAGGAAAGAATGAAATAAAGGGTTTCCACATAAAACATAAATCTATAAAAAATGGGGTACGTGTAGGAATATTTATTGATGAAGATGCAAGAATCGAGTTTCCAATCCACCTCTGCTTTGGTATGCTACCAAAAGAGGGAAGACAGGTAATAAAATCTGAGTTCTTCATTGGAAAGGGCGCAAAGGTAAAATTTCTTGCTCATTGTTTATTCCCGAATGCAGTGCATATAGAACATATTATGGATGCAAAAGTATACATCGGTGAAAATGCCGAGATGTCCTATCTTGAGGAGCATTATCACGGTGATACGGGCGGAACATGGGTTTATCCAAGACTCAAAGGTGAAATAGATAAAGATGGAAAGTTGTTTGAAGAATTCAAAATCACAAATGGAAGAGTCGGAGTTCTGAATATTGACTATGAAATAGAACAGAAGGAGCGAAGTTCCTGTGAACTTTTAACAAGGGTTTATGGCAAGGGTGATGATAAAATAGAAGTCAGGGAAGCGCTTCAGTTAAACGGAGTATATGCTGCGGGGGTTGCAAAAAGTAAGATAATGTTGGTTGACAATGCTTCTGGTACTGTCCTTGGTGAGATAGCTGGTAATGCGGCATACACAAGGGGGCATATAGATTGTCAGGAGATAGTACACGGTGAAGGCGCAAAAGCGAGTTCGATGCCGAAAATAAGTGTGAATAACTCGCTTGCAAAGGTGACGCATGAAGCGGCAATTGGAAGAATAGATAAGAAAAAACTGGAGACGCTCATGGCGAGAGGGTTAACAGAAGAGGAATCTGTGAGTTTTATTGTAAGCGGTTTATTGAAGTAGAGGATCGATTAATTGGAGATGCAGCATGGAGCGCTGTAGTAGTGGGCGAAATTTACTAATTTCAATGGTGTTGAATTTCATAATTAAAGTGGTAGAGGTTACCAGGTGGACTTTTGGCAAGCTGTTTATCTCTGTTCTCAGATGCTTTGCAGTGAGAGGAGACAAGAGTATATGTTGTTAGGTATACCGCTCTGTAAACAGACGACAGATTTTACGTGTGGTGCATGCGCAAGTCTTATGGTCTCGAAATACTTCGATGGAAACGTACAACTTTCCAAGCGAAACGAGTTTTTAATCTGGACGGAGATCGTTGCTTTACCCTTTAAATTCTCGTCACCGTATGGAATTGCGGCGTTCTTCATCAAAAAAGGATTCAAAACGAAACTGATCATGAAACAGGGAACAAGTGACGAAGGTGAAATACTGCTTGAATGTTGTCAGACGGACCCTGAGGAAAGGAAGCTTTTCATCGATTTTTTTAAAGCACACAGCAAAATATTGAAAAGACATATTACTTCAGCTATTGTTGATAGAAATCCAACCCTGTACGATATTAAAAAAGCATTGTCTAATCATAATCCCGTAATAGCACTAGTAGACTCCTACTACACTACCAAGATAAGAGGAGCAAAAAATCCACCACATCTGCCTCATTGGATTGTCGTGAGAGGATATCAGAACGGGAGATTTTACATCAACGATTCAATCCAAGAGAGGGGCCTAAAAAATGGAAAAATAATAATGGAAGAACAAATCTTGGAGACAGCTATGAACACCCATTCAAGATTCAAATGGCCCTCAGCGTTAATACTAGTAGGGTTGACGGTAAACGAAAGAAAAACCCTGAAGAAGGGAAATGAAAAAAACATTGGACAATAGAGAGATTGAAAAACAGGTAAAATCAATACATGCAGGAGTAGACGTTTTATCTTTAGATAGAAACGATGTAGAGACATGAGATGGTATTATGGTTGAGTTTCGGTGCCCGATTTGTCAAAAACCTCTTCATTCAGCAAACCACCTAGCACAATGCAGCTTCTGTGGAAACAAAGAGAACGCTGAGTTGATTTGCCCATCTGGTCACTATCAATGCGAGACATGCCGTCTCGCCTCCTCAGAGGAGATTATCGAAAGAGTATGTCATACTACAACATCAACGGATCCTGTTGAAATAGCGAATTTCATCATGCGCCACCCCTCATTTAATCAGTATGGCGCAGAGCATCATCTCGTGGTAGCCCCTGCAATGCTCACTGCTTTAGATAACCAAGGAGTATGGGATTTTGATCGCACGAAATTGAAATCTGTACTGAACCGATTAAGCGATATTCCAGTTGGCGCCTGTGGCACACGAGGAGGCTGTGGTGCTTGTGAAGCAGCTGGATGCACTATCTCGGTCATTACAAAAGCGAGTTACGCTTCCCAGCGTGAGCGAAGCCTTACGTTAAAAACAACGGCACATGCTTTAGAAAAAATTGCTGAGATCAGAGAGGCTCGCTGCTGCAAACAAAGTGTGTATGCTGCTATCGAGACAGCCCAACATACTTTGAAGACGGAACTTGGATTGAACCTTCCGGTAACGAAAATAACCTGTGCGTTCTCAGCAAGGATAAATGACTGTCAGAAAGAGAGGTGCCCATATTACCAGGGATAATTGGCGGCTTATTATCACGAAAGAAATCATGGACCCAGCATCCCAGTTCTCGATTCTTGAGGCGATGCTCCGAAAGATATCTGATGGAGCAACCCCAAACACCATCTGGCTGCGAAGAATCAATCCTTCTGTCTCCATTGGTATTTACCAGGACCCGGAAGAGGAAGTCAACCTGAAATACTGCCACGAGAACGCATTACCAGTTCTCCGCAGACCAACACCAGGCGGAACACTGTATCATGACCCTGGTGGAGTGTTGTGCTCAGTTGCATTCCAGAAACAGAAATTCTGGAAACACCTAGACATTAAAAATCCAGATGAACTGTTTCGCATCATCGGAGCTGCGGTCGTAGACACATGTACACGCTATGGCATCACCGCAGAAATCACCCCCGTAAATGACATCTGTGTGAACGGAAAGAAAATCTATGGCGCCGCACAAATGGAATGGTACGATGTGTTTCTTCACGGCGGTAGTTTTCTTGTGTCCAACAGTATCGATGTCATGCAACACGTGCTTCATCCCCCTACTGTAAAGTTTTCAGGGAAACCTATCACAAAAGTGAACGAGCGAGTCACCACGTTACAACAAGCCACAGGAAGAGAAATAGATCCTCATGAGGTCATGACTCTCCTTGCACAGCAGACAGCCCGTATTTTGAACATAGAAGTATCGACTGTAGAATTCAGCGAGGAAGAACATAAACTCAGCCAGGAATTATATACGATGAAATATTCCAAACCAGAATGGACGTTTCCAACCAAACGTGTATATTCAAAAGTGGTTTCTACGAAAGCAGCAAGCGGTGTTGTTACGTTATCCCTCAACCTTACAGGAGATGTGATTATTGAAGCATCGATTCATGGTGATTTTCTTATTGCAAACCAGGAAAAAATCAACAGACTCATGAAAAATTTCAAAAACGTTCAACTCGATGAGGCAATAGAAATAATACACCATGCACATCTTTCCAAAGATCTACAAGAAGCATTGTTACGGCTCTTGAATGGAATCAAAAAAGAAACAGTAAACGACAGAAAAAACGATCTCAAAAAAGAATGATGAGTTTATGATGCGAATAGAGGCATTGGTAGCAAGCCCCCCAACTCAAAAATGCAAAGCAATCCTGGCAATGTTTGAAAAAATAGTCCAAAAATATCCTGATATGGTTCATGCGGATGTCTACTATGCAGGGACACAACCATCTGTTATTCCCACAAAAGGTTTTCAGAGGAATCCAAACCGGAAGAAAATCCCGTCTGTCTATGTCAATGGGCGCCCTATTGCTCAAGGTGAAGTGCCTGAGGAATCGACATTAATGCATGCCGTTCAAGAGGAACTCCAGAAAGGGGAACGAAAGTGGCAGTAACTTCATATAAACAATGAATCGACTGTTCAACAGAAATAAAACCTACACCGGTCTTTACAACTATATGGCCCCTCTGATGGGAATACAAATAGTTCTTCTTCGCAAACTTTTATTGTTCTATCCTTTTTTTCAAAACGAAGACCGAAAGATAAAACAGAAGAACCGAATATATGACAAGAATACAGACACTGATTAATGGGTGTACGATATCATAGGTTCCTGTAACAAAGAACCGTATCAAATCAACCGAATATGTCAACGGAAAGACATACGCTAAAGGTTGGAGAAACAACGGGAGAGAACTCACCGGGATGAAGACACCACATAGAAAAATCATGGGGAAACGGAAAAAATTTGCCAAGGTCATCGCATCAAAGATCTCCTTTACATACACAGAGACCAAAGTACCAAACACTGAAAAGACAAATGCAGAAAGTACCAACGATACGAGTAAAAATACCGTGTTTGAGAAAGGGACTCCCAAGAAGATAACCGCTCCGACCAGAAATATACTTGATATAAGGAAACCAAAGAAGACACCGCCAATGACTTTTCCAAATAAAATCGCCTGGTGAGACAGCGGCGCAAGCAGTAATCGCTCAAACGTCTTTGTCCTCCGTTCAAAGACAATAACGATCGCCTCAGCTGATGTGGCGGCAAACAGAATTGACATCGCAATCAACCCAGATGCTAAATCTTTCACACCCGACGGGTTCCGTAGGATGAATGCAAGTGCCATCACAATAGGAAACATAATCCCCCAGCTAAGATTAGGGGGTTTGAAATAATACATTTTCAAATCTTTCAATGCGATGTATAACGATCCTTTGACTTCTTCTTTAAACATTGATTATCGTTTCCCTTCTTTTTCAATAAGCATGATTTCTTCTTTGAGCCCCGTGATTTCAATAAAGGCTTCTTCCAAATTTTTTGAGTTCGTCGTTGCTATAAGATTTTTTGGTGTGTCAACTGTTTTTATAGTCCCGTTCACCAGTATTGCGACTCGGTCACAGAGTTGTTCTGCCTCTTCGATGTAATGCGTGGTGAGAAAAATAGTGACGCCTAATGCCTTCAGTTCTTTAATCAACGCACGCAAGATCCTGGCGGAGAGTACATCCAAACCCGTTGTCGGTTCATCGAGGAATACAACCTGTGGAGAATGTATGAGTGCTGCGGCGATGGTTACCTTTCGTTTCATGCCCTTCGACAGTGTAGCAAATTTCGCCTCTCGCTTCGATTCAAGATCAAATCTTTTCAGTAACTCTCCAATCCGTTTTTCCCGGTCCGATTGAGATACACCATATAGCTGTCCTACGAATCGTAGATTATCTAAAACACTGAGTTCGTCGTATAGATTGGAATCCTCGGTGACCACGCCGATTGTTTTTTTGATTTCAACGATCTGTGTTCGTATGTCTTTTTTTTGTATTATTGCCGTACCCTCAGTTGGTTGTATCAGTCCTGTTAGTATTTTTATCGTTGTTGTCTTCCCTGCACCGTTCGGTCCAAGAAAACCGAAAACCTCTCCTTGTTTCACTGTAAAACTGATATGATCAACGGCGAGAATATCCTTATATCGCTTCGTCAAATTCGATACATCAATTATATTCTCTTTGTTCATTTCAGTAAGCTCCAAACAATCGTATTGCATTTATTGTTGCATGATTTGTACACCGAGAATTTTCACACCATTTTTTGTTCTCATTGAGAGTATTGCTGGTTCTGTAACAAGACATTGTCCTTCTCTAATTATTGCCTTCTCGTTATTGACTGTTATCTCTGCAGTTCCTTCGATTATATAAAAAACAACATAAGAAGCCATTTCACAGGGGAGTATTTTACCGTCAGATGGCAGTTCAATGATTCGAGCCTTGAACTCCTTGACTTGGTAAAAGACGTTTTTATTTCTATTTTCATTAGATTCCATCTTTTTAAGATCGAATATTTTCATGCAATTAACATCCTTTGGATTTATTCAGCCTCAATTGAAATTTTATACGGCACGTTATTCTTCTTTGATTTTTTTCAGTTCTTCTTCTAGCCCCGTCATCTCATTTTTCAAGGAGCGGAGGTGTTCTTCCAACATCTCAACTCTTTCTTCCTTTGAATGAGATATTTTTCGCGTATCTCTACAACAGCATCCTTCATGCATCATCATTTTTGGACCATGGTGCATGTGCGGGCAGCATTCTTGTTTTTCTATATCGCACATACTATTTCACCCCTTTTTCATCTAACAGATTAATAACAATACTTCTTTTCTTTAGTTTCCAGATCTTCTCTGGTGCCCCTCCGCCTTCCTCTTTGTATTCAGCGACATCGATTATTTCTGCGTTTTTGAGCTCTGAGAGATGATAGTATAACCCTGATGTTGTCACGTTCTCATTGTTTTTCAGAAGAAAATCATGAATTTCCTTCGTGCTTTTTTTTCCGTCTCCGATGAATCGGATAATTGTCCATCTGGTGGGGCAGTGAAGAGCACGGATATATTTCTTGAGCGGATTCGGTTGACAGTCGCAATCACACATAAATTCACCGAAATGTTATAGTATTGTACTATAATATTATAGTATTATATAAAATTTTCTCTGGAAAAACAACATACTAGCCGGAGAAAAAAAGATTCAGATAGCCACTAGAGGACTTTTGACCTTTAACAATAGTGCCCATTTAGGGATTTATTTGTCAGATTTTCAAAGCCCCACAGAGGCACTTATAACAGGGGTTCAGAGCCCCACATATGCTCCCGTCAGGATTACGTGCCAAACCTTCAGAGTCCCCAGAGGAGGAGAAGTGAAGGTCTGGCATAAAATCCCCCAGAAGGATTCCTTACCAGAGGTTAAAATCCCCTATAGTGATCCCATCAGGAGGGGATTACGAATTTACTGGTAAATTAATTAAGATTGATAGTGCAGGGGAAGAGACTTAAACTATTAACAATAGTGCTCACTTAGGGATTTATTTATCAGATTTTCAAAGCCTCCATGGGGATTCGTTACCAAAGATTCAATGCCCCACTGATGCTCTTGTCGGGATTTAGGATGCACGGGTATACATTACCGATTATGGATTACTTTATCCTGAAATTCCAAAGGTCCCAAGATTTTTTTCATAACGATTTTTACTTGTAAAAAAAGTGCTTTTCGATGATTTTTTCTTAGAGCATTCAATAGCTTGTACCTCACTAAAGACATGTTGACCTTTAGGTATAAGACTCTTGAAATCGCATTCTGTGCATCTCACCAGGTAATAGTCAGTGAGTTGACTAACTGTAACCTCAAAATGATCAGGTACACCACATTTCATGCATCGCAGAGGATTAAGGCTCCTAAACCGTTTCAATTGTTTTGCTGATGGCCAGCGGAAAGTATATTTGCAATTTTTACATTGATGTTTTCTCACGAGGGTTCCTGAAGATATTTCACTTCCATTGTAAATCAATTCAATAGATCGACAACGAGGACAACAAACTATTAAATTTTCACAATGATCAAGAAGTAAATCCATACCATATTCATCATACCATTTTGACAAAGATGCGATGCCAGAAGCACCTTTTCTTGAATATTTGCTCCCCAGTTCTTGTATAATTTGTTGTGTGCGATAAAACGTATCTTCATCTATAGCAATCAATTCCTCTCGTGGTTTTGTTTCATCTCCACCAATACCAAGAGTGATACCATTCCAGGTAAAATACCCAATATATATTTTATTCATAAGAATTTTTTTTATCGATGCAGCACTTAACTCACTTCGGATGATATGTTTGTATGTACTGTTTACAATCCGAGCAGTTTCTGCGTAATTTCGCTTCTGAATAAACGCTTTAAAAATAATTTGAATGATCGGTAAATACTCGTTCTTAAGAAATATTTTAAGGTCCACACGATCATAACCAAAGGGCAGATGATCATAGAAATATTCACCCTTGGAAAGTTTAGTAATAATACCCCTACTCGTTTTTTCATGGATATCACCAAACGCAAATTCTGCCATAAAGAGTGCTAACCAAACCTGACAGCGATCATTAGGTTCATCTAAATTTGGGATTAACGTGCTTGTAACAAGTTGTACACCACATCCCCAGAGATCTTGAATGAGTCGAGCACCCCATGGAAGATTTCTTGCTAGCCTATCAATCGCGTACACATACAAATGGTCGATTTCTTTCTCTTTTACTAAATTTATAATTTTTTCATAGTATTCTTTTGGAAAAACATCACCTGACATATTAGTTCTAATACACTCAACGATGTGAACTCCGTGGAGAGATGCGGTTTTTCTCCCCCAATCCTCTTGAGATTCTAAACTAGCACCATTCCGGGCTTGTTCAGCAGTGCTCACCCGCAGGATCAATAGTCCCTTCTTTGCCATTCTAGATCTCACCTCGTTGTAGGTAATCTATGATCCATGGTGCAAAATAAGAGGTAAAAAATGGAGGATTAAAAGAACCTGAATTGGAGGATTTGACAGGATAGGGACTAAGATTAAAAAAGTGGCTGTGATCGCTTTTCCAAAAAGTGGTATTTGAATCTGATGCAAAACTACTAATATTTTGGCTGATTAAAACAGCCATACGTGATTTAATCCTCCAAACTTTATAATGATTTCGTGCGGTTTTATTAACTACATACCATAACCAGAGTGATTTTGTAATAACAAAAAAAGAAAAAAAAGAGAGAGGAAAAAGTTCGTCGAAAATACCGTCGTTTTTATGGGCGTTTCTCCTGTAGTCATAACCACTAGACCACTGGCTTAGAATATTAAACTGTATTTAAAAAAAAGAAAAAAAGAAGGGTTTTAGTAAGATAGACTTAACCGCCCAAAAAACCAACAGGCCAAAAAACTGCATTCTGTTGCCTAAAATTACTCCTGTTGAGTGGGTGCAAATCGCAACAGGCCCATAATCCAGAAGTAAATGCCAAGGAAGCATTAAATCAGTATATAAACCTGCTAAGACTAGAATCCAAATCAAAATATTGGCAAAGAAACATTGAAACTTGGCTGTGGGATTTTGTCAACGTGGATTTACTGGTAAACAATCAGGTTTTTATAATAATATCTAAGAAATTTCATCACAAATTAATTATCTCAGAGATCCATAAGGCTCAAGCACAACAAAAAATATGCGTAAAATATTTCATAATTTGTAAACCCAAAGGATTTATAAATGCCATTTTAGGTTATTGAAAATAGATAGAGGAATTATGAGATTAGCCGTAGTAGACATAGAACGATGTGTTGATTGCCAGAGTTGTATGTTTGCTTGTGCCCGGCGACAGAATGAAGCAGGATTATCCAGTTCCTGCATAGGAGTAAAATCGGTCGGTGGCATGGAACGAGGGTTTATAGTGGTAGTTTGTAGAGCATGTGATGACCCTCCTTGTTTAAAAGTATGTCCCACTGATGCCCTCAAACCCAAGAAAGGAGGGGGCGTACTTCTCGATGCTGCAAAATGTATAGGTTGTGGTCACTGCCGTGATTCTTGCATTATAGGGGCAATTTTCTGGAATGATGAAATCAATAAACCAATGATTTGCATTCACTGTGGATATTGCACTCAATTCTGTCCTCATGGGGTATTAAAATTAGAAAAGAAGGAGAGAATAATACATGCTTGAGAACGATACGCTCTCCCGAGTACTGTATATCGATCTTTCAAAGAACGAGTTTTGGATTGAAAAAAAACCAGAGCTTTTCGAGAAGCGTCTGGGCGGAACAGGTGTTGCAATCCAGCTGCTTCATGAAAACTGTCCCAAAGGATGCAATGCGTTTGCACCAGAAAATCCAATTATATTCGCCGTAGGACCCTTAACGGGGTTATTTCCTCTTGCCTCAAAAACCGTAGCTATGTTTAAATCACCTCATACTGGCAATCTGGGTGAGAGTCATTGTGGTGGACGAAGCGCTATTGCCATCCGTATGGCGGGATATGGAGCTATCATAATCAAAGGATCAAGCGCTACCCCGATATATCTATCCATCAAGGACAAAAAAGTGTTTTTCCGTGATGCCTCTACTTTATGGGGCATGGGAAATTGTTTCACCGTAGGACGTATCATTAGAGAAAATGAGCCTGGATCAGGTCTAAGAACAATTATGCGTATTGGAGGCGCAGGAGAGAAACTTGTTTCATACGCATCTGTTACAACAGAAACATACCGTCATTTCGGTAGACTTGGTTTAGGAGCTGTTTTTGGAAGTAAAAAACTCAAAGCGGTAGTAATCGCTGGTAAACGCTCGCTCCCTGTACGTGACATGGATCAATATCGGAAGCTGTATGATGATATTTATCAATCAGCTGTCACATCGTCGGTAATGAAGAAATATCATGATCTTGGAACAGCTGAGAATGTTCTACCTTTAAATGAACTTGGTGGACTTCCTACAAGAAATCTTGAGACAGCAAAATTCGAAAGTGCTTCTAAACTATCAGGTGAGGTATTTGCTGAGCAGTATTTGGGGAGACGGCTTGCATGTTCTCACTGTCCGGTAGGATGCATTCATATTGCCGCACTTAGGGAGCCATATGGAGATGAACCGTATTTCTATAAGACGTCTATGATCTCGTATGATTATGAGCCTATCTATGCTCTCGGTTCCATGTTGGGAATATCCGATGCTGAAGGTTTCTTAAAATTGATGGAGCAGGTAGAAATACGAGGTTTAGATGTAATGAGTACTGGCGTTGTTTTAGCTTGGGCTACCGAGGCTCAAAAACGAGGGATCATATCTGAGAAGGAAACAATGGGCATCAATCTTCGATGGGGTAATTATAATGCTTACATGGAGGCAGTACGATGTATTATTGAGCAACCAAATGAGTTTTACAAAGCGCTTGCACATGGAGTTGAACAGGCTGCCTCGCAGTATGGTGGGGCGGATTTCGCTTTAAGTTTTGGTGGTAATGAAATGCCAGGTTATCACACTGGACCCGGAGCGCATCTGGGAGTCTTGATTGGTTCAAGACATAGTCACTTAGATAACGCAGGTTATAGTATTGATCAAAAAATTCTTTTAACAAAACGGATTAGCTCTGAGGAACTAGCAAAAATGTTGCTAGATGAGGAACGTTGGCGTCAGATTTTGTCAAGCCTTGTAATTTGTTTCTTCGCAAGAGGCATATTTACACCTGATATTGTCTCAAAAGCGTTGCAGGTGGTAGGTTTTGATTTTCAACCCGAAGATCTTCATAAAATCGGAGAAGAAATTCATAGAGAAAAATATAAGTTTAAGATCCGAGAAGGTTTTTCATTGGACACACTTCATGCGCCTAAACGAATTTTTGAAACCCCTTCGCCAGTCAGTAATTTCGATGAGAAGTTCATCCTTGATGCTATAGCCTATGTCAAGAAAGAACTTTTATTAGAATAGGTAAGAAGAGTAAAAATAGTTAAATTAACGCGGGAGGAGATTTAGGCTCGTATTTGTTAACACATTTGAATATCATATTTAGGCATATCCTTTATTGTGTGCTTTTGTATAATGTATATGGGGCGCCCTTTCACTTTTAAAGAATTTACCACATTTTTCACGGTTAGGCATTATCCGTTACCTCGTCTAACCTTCAATCACCAACCTTTACAACACTACTCTTTGTTTTAAATCTTGTAAAATATTCATATAGTTCATAAAACCCTCATAAGGATTATCATACGGGCTAAAATAGGCATGGACAGCCCCATCAGCAAGACCTTTTGTTGAACAGTAATACAAATGATCTGATGTTTGGAGACGACGCCAAGTTTTAAGTAACCTTTCATCACCCTTTTCTTTAAGTTTTCTCCCGATGTTTTTTAATTCATTAAAACAAGCCATTTGCATATCATTTCCAAGCCATGTTGAGACGTTCCGATCTTCATCTGCCCAAGAGATTGCATTGGGGACATCGATATCACCGACCGGGTTGTACAGCTCGACCGCCTCGCTTACGGTAGTAAAATCAAGATTATCATGTTTGAATACTTCACCTGGGAGATGTTTGAGGAATTCAAAGATCCCGGTTTCTGTCCATTGGTGTTCCCCGAAGGTTTCGTAATCCATGAACAGGTTAATAACATCGCCAAAGGAGTTGGACATCCAGTTCGCGTATTTATCTGCTGTCAGTGGGAATTCCGGCCAGTTTCGTGAAGAAAACCGGAATCCGACATCGTCACTGAGCTTGTAGTTTCTCATGAGTACTTTGATATTTGCGTTCACTGGTTTGTAGACAAAGTTTGGTGAACGCCATCCTAAAATCTTATCTGCTCCTTCAGTGACTATTCCTTTGTATCCTAACTCGGCGATTTTTCTGGCTATTCGGTTATCATAGATTGTTTCCGTGTTTCTGAAAATCTTTGGTTTATAGTTAAATATTCTTTTTATTGTCTGACGATGCATATGTACTTGCTTTTCGAACTCATCCAGATCGTCATACAAGCTTGAAAGTGAATGAAAATATGTCTCTTCGAGGAGGTCGACAGCACCTGTAGCAAACAAATCTTTAAAACTATCAAGAACTGAAGGATTATAACGTTCGCAATATTCAACAAATGTACCAGTTAAACTAAATGAAACCCGAAATTTACCATCATATTTATTGATTAAATCAAGCAATATTTTATTTGTCGGAAGATAACATTTTTTTGCAACTTTTTCGAAAATTTCTTGGTTAAGTTTACGATTAAAATAGTTAGAAAATTGGTCATGGTTTGCGCCTATGTTGAATACGGTAAAATGATTTAATCTCATCGGTTGATGAACCTGAAAATAGAGACAGATTGATGGCATTATTTTGCCTCCTTATACACTTTAATTGTTTGTTCTTTTAGGATCTTTTCACTTCTGAATTCTTGTCCATAGTAAATAGATCTGCAAATTTTAGCCATATTTTTCCTTCTAAAAAAAGAGATTTGGACGATATCATCGTCCCTAATATTTCCTTTTATCTCACTTTCTTAGTTTTCATTTTCAGAGCAAACGTTAAGTATCTAGCTCTGGAACAAAGGACCTGATTTGCACAGTTTGAAGTCGCTTGCATGGCCAACGGTTGTTCCCCTTTTCCGTTGCTATTCATTGCTTCCGCGGGTCCTTTCCGAAGTTTGTCGGATGATAGTGGTATGCAGTAGGTAGTATATATCTTTGTGTACAAAGGCATATAAATGTGTAAAAATATTACATATTTGTGTAAATTATATAATCTAAAAATATTCTTTTTCGATTCAATAAAATATGGAGAAAAATACCTTAAAGTGTTCATCGTAAAAATAATCGTGTTATTTCTCTTTATGGTTTAAGGAGGCTGTATTCAACTCGTATATCCTTTCTCGCTCCTCAAGCTGTTTTTTCAATCTCGCAACATTAAGACCGTTATACACATCGAGTGTTTTTTCAGCAACAATATCCCAAGTAAAAAGTTCAATTTCCTGCCTTCCGTTTTCAGTGAGAGTTTTATTTAATGATTCGTATCGTAGCAACGATATGATCTTATTTGCGATCTCGTCACTATCCCAGAAATCAACCTTTAAACAGTTATGGAACGTCTCGCAGACGCCTGCGTTTTTCGAAGCAATTGTTGGAGTCCCTGCGGAGATCGCCTCCAAGGCAGTGATGCCAAAAGGTTCACTCACTGAGGGCATCACATATACACTCGCAATACCATATATATGTTTCATTTCTTCATCAGTGAGACGATCCGTGAAAATAACCCTATTCGAGATACCCAACTCAACAGCCTGATTGATCAAATCTGGGAGCAGATCACCTGCACCAGCGACTACAAACCGAACACCAGGTTCAAATTCTGTTACTTTCTTTGCTGCCTGGAGAAAGACATCGGCACCCTTCTGAATGGTCAGACGACCTAAGAACAAAACAAGTTTCTGCTTCTCCCCCTCCGTAATCGGGTACACCGCGTTATAAATAACAGTAATCTTATCAGGATCTATCCCGTATTTTTCAATGATCGTTCTTTTTGTCCCTTGACTTACAGCGATAATTTTATCGGCTTTTTCCATTCCCTTTTTTTCGATATCGATGAACCATTGATTGGGATGAAGCCAGCCACTTCGATCATACTCCGTTGAATGAACCGTCAGAACCAGAGGAACGCCCAGTAGATCCTTTAACTCGATACTTGCTTGTATCGTAAGCCAGTCATGACAATGAATGATATTATACCTCCCTTTCACTCTCGCGACAACTAACGTATTATAACGAGAAACAGCTTCAAAGAATTGGCCTGATATTTCATTGCTTTCAGGCCGATCATAAGGAAAAACTGTGGTTTCTCCAACCTCTTTAATTACCAAATTACGAGTATCGCTCGTCGCGCCATGTTTCGTTTGAGGCATATAAAAATCTACTTTCACACCCATATTAGAAAGACTTCGGGTAAGTCCATAACAATGGGTACCTAACCCGCCTACCGTAAACGGTGGGTATTCCCAGCCAATCATTGCCACTTTCATTTCCTTGATCACTTCCAAAAAATTCCTTTATTTCAAAAGAGGCAATTCACTTCTCAAATCTTGTTTTGTAGTAATCTTCGTCAAATGTGTGATGTCGTTTTCGAAACCTTTTGTTAGTCTCATCGGTTGAAAATTCTCTATCGATAATCATTGATTTCACCTTTCCGAAATTAGTCGGATTATAGTGGTAAGCAGTAGGGAGTATATATAATTGTGTAGAAATACATATAAGTATGTAAGATTATTACATATTTGTGTAAACATGGTAAACATGGAAAAAAGAATACGAATGAACATATCTTTAAAAAAGGAAGAAAATGTACTCATCAAAAAACTTGCGAAGGAAGAAGAGCGACCATATAGCAGACAAATAGTTTACATGACGAATTTCTATATAAAAAATAATAAATTAAGCGGAAAAATTAGCTGAAATACATGAAATAATGCTATTTTTGTTTTTAATAGAGTTAAAAGGAGGCAGACATTATGATGGCTGGAGGACAGCAACCAATTATTATCCTCAGAGAAGGAACGAAGCGAGAAAAAGGAAAAGGCGCACAATTAAACAACATCATGGCAGCACGAGCAATCTCAGACGCAGTGAAATCAACACTCGGTCCAAAAGGAATGGACAAGATGCTGGTCGACTCCATGGGTGATGTCGTCATCACCAACGATGGAGCAACCATTCTAAAAGAAATCGATGTTGAACACCCTGCGGCAAAGATGATCGTCGAAGTCGCCAAATCACAAGACGATGAATGCGGCGATGGAACAACATCGGCCGTGATTCTCACCGGCGAACTGTTAAAATACGCCGGAGAACTCATCGAACAGAACATCCACCCAACTGTTATCTGCGCTGGATATAAGCTCGCAGCAACAAAAGCAATTGCTGAGCTCAACAAAATGGCAACCCCTATTAAACCCAGTGACAAAAGAACCCTGAAAAACATCGCAATGACATCAATGGCCAGTAAAGGTGCAAGCGCATCAAAAGAACTCCTCGCCGATGTCGTCGTTGACGCAATCACCAGTATAGCCGAACAAATTGGTGACAAAACCATCGTGGATATGGACAACATCCAGATCCAGAAGAAACACGGCGGCAGTATCCAGGACACACGGATCATAAAAGGAATCATTTTGGATAAAGAACGTGTCCATGAGGGAATGCCACGACATCTCAAGAACGTAAAAATAGCACTCGTGAACGCAGCCTTAGAGATCAAAAAAACTGAGGTTGACGCACGGATCCAAATCCAAGACCCTACCCAGCTGCAAGCATTCCTTGATGAAGAGGAATCCATGTTGCGGAAAATGGTTGAAAAAGTCAAGAAAAGCGGGGCGAACGTCCTGGTCTGTCAGAAAGGCATTGATGACCTTGCACAACACTTCCTCTCCAAAGAAGGCATTTACGCGGTCAGACAAGTAAAGAAAGGCGATATGGATAAACTCGCAAAAGCAACCGGTGCTATGGTCGTTGCAAATCTTGACGAGCTTTCTCCAAAAGACCTTGGATTCGCTGGTAATGTCGAGGAACAAAAAATCGGGGATGATAAAATGACCTTTATCACTGATTGTAAAAACCCCAAGGCAGTATCCGTCCTCATCCGCGGCAGCACCGAACACGTCGTCGATGAACTTGACCGTGGTATGCATGACGCTTTGTTCGTTGTCAAAATCGCGTTAGAAGATGGAAAATTCACTCCTGGCGGTGGCGCAGCAGCAACTACAATGTCAATGGCACTCCGAGATTATGCATCCTCCGTTGGTGGACGAGAACAAATGGCGATAGAGGCCTATGCAAACGCCGTCGAAATCATCCCCAAGACCCTCGCAGAAAACGCAGGGCTAGATCCGATTGACATGATGATTGAGATGCGCCGAGTCCATAAGAAAGGCGATAAAAACGCTGGTGTTGATGTCTTTACTGGGAAAGTCGTGGATATGATAAAAAACAATGTTATCGAACCACTCCGAGTCAGCGTCCAAGAAATACAGGCCTCAACTGAAGCGGCAATCATGATCCTCCGGATCGACGACATTATTGCATCAAAGAGCGGTGGTGGCGGCGGAATGCCGTCTGGCGGTATGCCGCCTGGTGGAATGCCTGGTGGTGGCGGGATGGGCGACTACTAAACAGTTCTCCCCTTTTTCTTTTTTTTTACAACGATTAGCATAAAAACATGAGTCTTAAAACCGTGTTAATGCTTCTGTTTTTAAGGATATGTTTTTAAAGAAAACGCTGACATTAGAAGACTTTCAGAGAAGTAAAAATGGACTTTATTTTTATCAGAAAAAATATTATAAAAACATATTTATGCGCTATGCAGATGTACTGAAGGTAAGGTGATGTGGATGAAGACAAGAGTAAATCTTACTTTGGATAAAGAGGATGAGGAGATCATCCGATTATTCACGGAGATCGGGATGCCGAGGATTCTCTCGAAGGCATTGATGTATATTTCGCAAGTTGATGAATGTAGTTCTACTGATGTAGAACGGGGAACAAATCTGCGTCAACCTGAGGTGAGCTTAGCGATGCAGGAACTACGCAGAAGAGGTTGGGTAAAAAAACGGGACCTTAAGAAGAAGGGGAAAGGCAGGCCAGTCCATATTTACACATCCACGGTCGAGTTATCTGAAATAGTAAAAACCATCGAACAGGAAAAATTGAAAGAACTCGAAGATGCCAAGAATGATATAACGGAACTTAAAAATATTCTCCTGAGTAGATAGGTACGGGGGAGTGTCCTATTTACCATCCTCTTGGTCCAGGCTTCTGTGCAATAGCCATTACAACATGAGGGGGATGAATGAAAGATGCCTATGAAAACTGTATGCGAGACCTGCGGCAAAGTGATCTACAAATCAAGGAGGCAGTACGAAATTGCACAGCACCATTTTTGCTGTAGAGCATGCTTCTACAAGTACCGGGCAGAGAATCCGAATGAGTACGGGAGATTGTACAAATTGTAACCCCGAGGACTAATTACCTCGATATTAGATCCCCTTTTTATCCTCTCCAAAACCACCCGGAGGATTGGTTTCTTAAAGAAAAAGAGGTTATGAACTACTAGTAAAGAGTGAAAAAATGAAATGCGTCAAATGTAAATTCAAAGACAAAAACACAGACCTCTGCGCATATCCTTTCAAAGCAACTGCTGTAGGTGACGTCAAATTTGATAAGACTGGAAAAATAATAGGATGCGCATACGGGAAGAAAAAATAATAAATGAATATAGAGCTTTCCGCCAATAAATTTTTTCTAACATTTTTACAACCCAAGATTATTTATTGATATGTACGAAATATGTTATCAAAATTGTTGGTTATATTGGTAGATATTTCAACAAATAATTGAACAAAGTATTTAATCAATCAGTCCATTCATGAGTTTAGAAGAGGAGATGAAAAAAATCATGGCTACAAAAGCAAAAAAGGCAACGAAGAAGAAAACAATAAAGAAAAAGAAGTAAATCTCTTTTTCTTCCTTTTTGTCTATTATTATAAGAGGAGTGATAATAATTTCTCGAAATCAGATAGTACGCTTAATGCAAAATCTGATAGTTGATTGATAAATTAGAGTTCAAATCTCCCTCCCAGCATATCCTTAAAAATCATCAAATGTGTTAACAAATACGAGTTCGAATCTCCCTCCTAACATAAATATTATCCCAAAAAGCGAAAGAAATGAAGTTTATAAAGAAGTAAGCTATATGAGGGTATTCAAAAGAGCATATAGACCCGTAAGGTGATATAATGGCTACGAAATCAGAGCGGTTAAAAAGAAAACACATAAAAAACAAAAACCAACGGAAAAAAGCAAGAGGAAGCTAATTTTTTTAGTGAAAGTTTAAGAGAAGATAAAGAATTTTAGCGAAATATGGATTCTGTATAGATGAAGTAAAAAAAGAAGAAAAGAAAAATTTATTTCTTTTTCAGATATGGTAATTTAGTTCGTTTGTTGATACCAGTGGTATACCCATCGGGCATATCGCAGGGCTTGCCACTTTTTGGTTTGTTTCCTGCTTTGCAAAAATAGTATATTTTCTGGTTTCTTCCGCCTTTCAGCTGGACTTCGCGTGTGTGCAAGACATATCCATCTTTTTCAAATGCCATATTATTTCCTCGGAGTAGTATAAGGAGGGAACATTATATAAAGGTTCCCTGACCGAAGATAGCTCAGCGACTACCTGCACACAAAATAATTTAGGTTTAGATGTATAGGTTTTTAAAGAAAGGGAGATATAGGTTAAATTGAGAGAATGATTAAGAAACAAAAGATACAAACGGAACCCGATAAAGAAGTCTATGAAATGACCGAGATGGCGTATTACGCCCCTGGTAAAAAGGATAAGGTGAAATGATGAAACAAATTAATGAGCCTGATCTAGCAGAAATAAAAAAGTGTCTCAATGAAATAAATCAACTTGTTCTTAGTAAAAAGTGGTTAAACCAAAATTCAAAAAAGAAGTTATGTGCATATATCTCAATAATCGAAAGGTTGTTGGTTACAAATCCAAAAAAGATTGATACAGATCAAAAAGAAGGGGAAAGGATAACCGGATCAAAGACTTTGATTAAAGGATGAAAATAGTCTCTATTATCTACCCTTTGAAGGGGGTTTTTCTTCTGTAAACCCTAGGTTTGCATTGAAATATAATCCTGTAAAGGTAGTATTTCAACAGGAGTAAACGATTTATTCGTACTCTCCAATAATGGGATTATACCCACTTTGGAGTTTAAAGGCCATTTAGAACAACGCATGCACATTTTAATTCTGGACGACAATTGGCATTATACGACCATTGTTTGAAGGCGATGTTTTCATAAAGTGCCTGGTTTTAGTCCAAATGCGAACTTTTGAGTTATTCATCCGCGTGAGCTCGGTGGTAGGTTTATATATTAGATGTATATTCAAACCTAAAATAAAAAAAGAGATGAATAAGATGTATAGAGAAAGTAGTAGTGGCGATCGTTTTGGAGGCGCACCACGAGAAATGCATAAGGCGACATGCGCAGATTGTGGGAAAGAATGTGAAGTTCCGTTTAAACCAGATGGTTCAAGACCTGTTTACTGCCAGGACTGCTATAAGAATCATAGGCCAAAGAGATTTTAGATAAAATTTTCGAAATCACCTAGATTTTATCAATCTTAATTCTAATATCTTTTTTTCTTTTTTCTTTATTTAATATCATACTCGATTAACACAAGACAAGGTTTCTAAGGATATGTTTTTAAAGAAGATAAAGCTATGAAATTGTAGGTTCAAGGGAGAATTTATGAATTATAGAAAAGATTGTAATCATTATATGAACGCAACAAGAATAATAAAGGGAATAGATCGCCTAGAAGTAGAAGTTATTGGTGGGCCTGGTTGTCGTCGTCAAATGATGATAGCGGTTATTGGTTGTAAACCTGAATGTGAAGGGTTTGTTACTTATTTTTAAAAAAACATGAGTTTAAACCGTGTTAATGCTTGTCCGACCCGATTTCTTCGATTTTGTCATCAGGAATTTCCGACAAGATAGATTTGATGTCGTTGTAAACGGTCGGACGACTAACTAAAAAATCACGAGCTAGTTCGTCTTTGTTTAACGACCACAATCCTTTCTCTAGAATCAAATTTTTAATTTTTTCTCTTCGATTTAACGTCTCTCTTTTCATACCATTACACCTCTGCTTCCATAAGATAGATTATGTTCAAACTGTAAAGATTTTTTAAAAAATATTACGAACAAAAACACTGATACAAAAAAAGAAAAAAAGAAAGAGAAGAAAGATTTAACCTCCACCAAAAAAACCAACAGACTAAATAACCACATTCTTTTGCCGAAAATTACTCCTGTTGAATAGGTGCAAATCGCAACAGGCCCATGACCATTCAAAAGCACCTCTTGATTCTATTTCTCAGATGTATGTTACGTGGTAGAAAAAATCCATGTTGTTTTTGTCCTTACGTAAGGTAGATAGTAATCAGGAACCCTAAGACCAGCAGAAAAGCACCGAGAAGATAGATGAGCAGCGATTTTGTTGAGGAATGCTTCCAGCTCTGGATGCTGTAATGGAGAACAAAATTTGTTCCGACCACGACGATGCCTGCGATCGATAAGACCGGTATGAAAGTCACGACTAATTTCGATACCTCATGGATTAGTGGCGTCACCAACCCTAGAAGCACGGTTGCGCCAAGAAAAATAAAAATCGCCTCCTCCTTCTTTCGATACTTACCTCGCGCGACGAACCCATGCGCATTAATCGTATAAAGAGTACTTGAAATGAACGTGACGAAGATACCGGTGAGGACGAGTGCGCTTTCCTCGAAAAGCAAATCAGCCATCACCATCGGTATCAAAATACGGTTTTTAAGGATGCTGGGCGTTCCCAAAAAAAGTACCTTATTTTTTTTTTATTAGGTTTTATCGTCGAGCTCCTCGCCGAGTTTCTCCTCTTCCTGCTCGAACTCCTGCTCAGGGATTTCCTCTTCGAACAGAGGCTCTTCGTGCTGCGGTTTCACGAAATATTCAGTGTTACAATTCGGGCAGAGTATCTGCTCTTCCAATGATTTTCGGATCCATCGATGACCACAGAACGGGCAGTTTTCCTTCTTCATAGTAATCCCGTGCTCAACGCTTATTCACAGGGTGGTTTAAATATTTATCCGTTGCAGGAAATCTCATCATCGTGCGTTCTGAGGCACGAACAACAGCAACCCGCAGAGGAACCCTTGGACATGTTTTGAGACTCGTCCGGCGTTCTGCGGGACTGCGGAGACCAAGATGTCCACCTGGCCGAAGCCGAGCTCAGTGAGCCGCTCATGACGGACGACCCCGGGATCAAGGGTGGAGATCATGCTGCCGATGGTTGCATTAATCATCCCCAACATCCCACCTTTAATTGTGATGTTCCAATGAATATTGCTCGTGGTCTGATTACCGACGTTCCTGAAGCCGACATCAAGTCCGAACAACCCGCCAGAGACCTCAAGCAGGGTCCGTGCTGGGTACACGACATAGCATGCGCCATACCCGATCTTACAGACGCCATACTCAATCCGCATGTACCCGTCTTCCCCCCAACCAGGCCCCCAGGAATTCCGCAGGAACCAGACGCCATGGGTCCCTTGGGTATCGTCCCAGCCGACGAGCGCCACCGCATGATTGATCTGCGCATGCGGGTCATCAACGTTAAACACGCCGCCTGAATAGGCTGCGAACGCATTCGTCACAGCGCACGAGACTGACACAGGACCGTAGGTCATGATCGCTTGTTTTATGGAATCAACTGGAGGAATCCCTTGTGACCACCCGATATAATGCCATGAATCAATGCGATACGGATGCTCATAAGGGCCCGCACAGGGTGCATCCGTCGCTGTATACGGGAAATCCTGCTCAAGGACCGCGCCGGTGCCGTTGAACTTGTCCATCTTCCATTGATGGTAATCATGGGCATACCACCCGCCATTACACCCCCAGCCGTTTTTATTACAGCTCACCAGCCATTGCTCGGACAGATCAACGACTTTATGATCATGAATTAGGATGTTGCATTCAAGGGGGGCGACCGTGCCGAACGCCCAGCAGCTCCCGCACCCGTCTTGGTTTTTAATTGGGGTGCACCCGCCAAGCTCCCGCCAGTCGAAATGATCTGGGAGATATGTCGTGGGGAGGCATGGGTCAAATGATGCGTTCACCCACCAATTATCAGGCATCACGAGGCCACAGAGTTGCGACATCGATTGTTCCGTCGCAGGGTTTTTTGCGACAGTGAACGTCCACCCATTCTGTATCCCTTGTTGTTGTAACGCGGTGATATTCGCATCGGAAAGCAAGGGTGCTGTCGAAATCGTTCCAGTATCAGGAAGAGTACAGCCACAGTCTGCTAATGCAACCGGCATGCCACAGCATAGAAGAGAAATACACAGTATGATGAAGACATTCTTCAACGTCTAACCCCCTGCATAAGACACTAGGCGACTTTATAGAAATTCTCTTATATATATCTATGGTTTTTTTTTCCCCTGGCTATTTTCGTATATCAAACCAGATCTCTCATGCAACATCGCAGAGCGAGCGGTGATTGTACTATTCGTTTCTCATCGTGCTTCATGTCCTGTTCTAGCATTCGAGGGTATATTGAATATTTTTATACTACTGTGTCGATTCTGTATATGGACTTACCAAGTGAGGAGATGGGCATGGAAGAAGATAATCTACAGGAATTAAAGACAGAGCTTGTGAAAGCAGGTGAACAACTCCAGGAGGCTCAGCATTTTATTCATGAACTTCGTATCTCGTATGCGTTCGGTGCCTTGGTTCTCGCGGGTCTGGCAATCGCGGTATTCCAGACGTTTTCGTTTCTTGCCTCCGGGATGCTTGTCACACCAAACGATGTCATGTTTTTCATGTTCTGTCTACTCGTCGGTCCTGCAGCGCTTTTTTTGTTCTTGTTGCATTGCTATGAGCTATTCAGCCTTACGAAACATGGTGAAAAATCAATCCCGCTCACCTTGGACATTATGTATTTTGTGTACATCGCACTAGCATTTGCAACCATGAAAGGACTGAACTGGTACTACCAGCGCCATAGCATCTCCTGGCAGTTCTTGACGATAGGATGGGGCCTTGCAGTAGCACTCCTCTTGGTCGGGGTGTTCATCGCGCTCCTCATCGCAAAATTCATTGTCACGCTCTTCGTCGCACCCTGGCTTCCTCATTTCTTCAAACAGCCTGAAGGGCAATCAACCATGCATCGATTGTTTGAAAAGCACTACGCGAAACCGTCAGGGGTGTATTATTTCAGGAAAAGACCTAATGACTCCCTCTGGGAGGATCAAGACTGCTTCATACGGTACAAATCGTAACTAACAATATTTTTTACTAAAAATGGATAGAGGGCAGGACACGCTTTCGTTTCGGTGTTGCCCTTGTTTCCTTCGTTACAGGTTGCTGATCAGATCAGCGATTTGTTTTCGTTTATCTTCTTCATCAGGAAGCGTGATGGATGATTTCCATTTTTTAGTCCCATCGGATAGATAAAACCCTCGTGAAACCGCGACGAATTCCTTTTGGACTGCTTCGCTTACCGCTTTCTTTCGTGCGACTTCAATGAAATTGTTTTTTCCAAATTTTACCTCTTCTGCTTTCAGTGTCTCGAATTCAACCATTGTCTACCTCTTTGTGCCGGAAGTAAAACAAAGGTTGAATTTAAACTTTATCACATTTTTACCAGCATCTCCATCATAAAAATTGATTCACATTGATCTTTTTTTCTGCTTTTCATGATTTTTTTTAGGAATACAATACAGGGTGTGTATGATTTGATAGTGTCTTTATATAAACTACTTGATTTAATCGTTCGAAAGTCCTTATTAAAGGATTCCCAGGGTTACCTGAACGATGGACATGTGCCTTGGTGATATTATATCACATTTTTCTATCGATTGAGTCACCAAAAATAGACAAAATCACCAAAATAGCCCTCCATCGAGGCAGAATATGGGAAAAACGTATATTTTATTTTGAACCAAACATTTAAATCTCAGTTGCACATTTATACGTACAATCTAGAAAATATTCCCTAGGGAGGCAATACAATATGAAAAAACCAATAAGTAAAAAGTTGTTAGTCATAGGAGTCATATTCCTATGCCTTGGAGCAAGTGCTATCGCGAGTGCGAAACAAGCAACAAAAGCCACTGAACAGACACCAAAACCGACCGCCAGAGATTGGTCCGACAATTTCGATTCGTACACCCTTTATCAGTTATTAGATGGTGGCGCGGATGATGGAGGCTGGAAAGGCTGGGATAACTCTCCTGCAGCAGCAGGTCAAGTAACCGATGTCCAAGCTCATAGCGGCCTATATTCGGATCAAATATGGCTGAATAGCGACAATGTCCATGAATACACCGGATATACATCAGGACAATGGATTTATACCGCCTGGCAGTACATACCAACGAATTTCTCAGGGATGACGTATTTCATCCTGCTCAGTGATTATGTCGATGGCGCAGGTCAGTCCAACAAATGGGCTCTCCAGGTTCATTTTGACAGCGACCTCATGTTAGTCGAATCAGAGCGCGATGGCCTTGACCTACCTTTAATAACGGGAAGATGGGTTCAATTACGCTGTGAAATCGACCTTACCGCTGATACGATGTCGTTCTATTACGACAACTCACTGCTCGTTTCAAAAGCCTGGACCGCAGGACCTGACAACTTGGGCGATGGATTCCTCGTAATTAGCGCAGTAGACCTTTACGCGAACTTAGCATCCCCTGTCTACTATGATGATATGTCACTCGTACCCGCAGGAGCCGTTCTGTCCTGTGAAGCAGGTGGTCCGTACTCCGGGGAAGTCGGTGAGGCCATCCACTTTACTGGAGCAGCATCGGGAGGGACAACACCGTACACCTACGCATGGGCCTTTGGCGATGGCGGGACGTCATCCGATCAAAATCCTGACCACTCCTACACCGCCGCTGGAAATTACACTGCGACCCTTACGGTCACAGACGCTGCATCCAACACTGCGACCGATACTGCAGCAGTCACAATTGTAGCTCCTGTGCCGCACTTCTCGATTGAATCAATCAAAGGCGGCCTTGGTATTAGTGCAGTGATCAAGAACACGGGGACCATAAATGCGACCGCTGATTGGAAGATACAATTGACTGGTGGCTTAATCCTCCTTGGAAAGAACAAGCCCGGATCCGTTGATATCGCAGTTGGTCAAACCGCAACCGTGAAAGATTTCGTGTTCGGTTTCGGTAAAACAAGCATAGCAGTGACCGCAGGCGACGCTTCAAAGACAGCAACAGGGACCGTAGTAATAATCTTGGTCCTTAAGGTGGCATAAACCCCACCCTTTTTTTCTTTTTTTTTTTAAAAAATATCTGTCCAATTTTTTTCGAGCTTTTTCTCTGGAAAAGAATGAAGGTATCCGCCAACGTGACCCCCGATGCATGTATTGATTACGTCACCTGCATCCTCTTCAATGAATCCTGATCATAGATCTAATCAGAGTTGACGTCGTTGATATGACATCTTCAACCAAAAGAATGCCGTATCGCTTGTAAGTTCTCCAGTTTCTTTTGACATTGTAGATAATGAAGACGAAAATAAGAGAAAGATGAAAGATAAAAATAAGGGTCAGTTTTATCCGAAATCCAACAGATAGGATCGTATTTCAATTCGATGAAGGGTTCTCTCTTGTTTTGCAGGGGGTTCACATTATCTCGGTTTGGATAACGCACGACGATCCGCGAGAGATATCTCTTCTGAAAGGGTAATCCCCGAAAGATAACCTGCTATTGGAGGAAAATACATGTTGTAAAAAGAGAAAAAGGAGAGTTCAGGCATTAAGATCCTCGCTTAATATTTATTATCATCTTCTCCCATTCTTTCTGCCTTTCCCGTTATGAAGAAAGGGGAGATGATAGTGTACGTTTTTGCTCTGAACTACCGGACTTGAAGGGCGAACGGCCCAAGGAGGAACGCGGTCGCGGTCTTTTCGGCATCCATTGCCTTCACGGTGATAGTGACAGTGCCGAGTCCAAGGATCAACCCTGTTGTCACGGTCCGTTCTCCATCAGGTGCTATTTGTAACAGCGTCCCTGACTTCTCCTTTCCAAAGAACACTGGGCCCTGAAGGGAGATCGACCAGTTGACCTTGACAGCATCAACGATCCCGATATTGCGTATGGCAGCGGTGATCCCAAAGCCTCCCGTGATCCCCCCGATCTCAATCTGAGCCTCTGCTGCTATATGGATCAGGCCAGGGTTGGACCATCCGCTTTCGAGCTGCTGGCTGTCTTTCGCTTTCACCATGATGAAATAATCACCGACCGTGTCCCATGTATACGAGACAGTGATAGGTTGGCCAGAGGTGTACGGACCGAGCCAGCTGCTGTTTGTACCGTCTCCCCAGTCCCATAGGTAGTAGACATTGTCCCCATCGGGATCGATGGTGCTCGTGGTGAAGGTGTAGTTCACCCCTGCTTTCCCTGAGGATGGGCCCTGCGGTGTCCCAGGATTTTGAGGCGGGCGGTTGTTCGCGCCTTGCGTCATTTTCAAGGCGGGGTCACCGAACAGGTTCGTTTCGTAGTACACCCAGCGGATGCAGGAGCGGCCGAGAATAGGGAGATTGGATTCTTTTGAATCATGGTTCGCCCTGCCGATCTGCGGGATGTCTTTCCCGAACACGGCATCCCAGAAGCGGCGGTGGAACCTCTGTGAGTCACCGTCGGTGCTGTAGGACCAGAAGAACCCATAGCGGGCGTTCCAGATACCAGCGAATGCGGCATGGCTTGTTTTGACCGTGAAATGCTCCGCGATACAGTCACTGTAATCAAAAGCACCAGCGATGCATCCCTGAGAGTAGACGAAGCACGTGCGATTCGACGGGTTCGTCAGTCCGTCAACGTCATCGGTATATAGTTTCATATTATAGACTTCATTCGCATGGCCAAGATGGTTGATGACATGGATGCCGCTGTTGATGATGGAGATTAACTCGGAGGGCGACCAATCGTAAGTCGGTGAGTCGTACAACGTGCTGATCGTATAGTCGCTTGTCGGGATCCCGACGGTGGTGTACCCGTCATCGGAGGAGCCGTTGATGAGCTGATTCATGTAGGTGCTCCCGTAGCTGGCGATCCCGTAATCCCCAAGGTATTCCGCCGCGAGCAAATAATGGGACAGATACGGTGTCTGCGGGTCGAGGTTAATATAGGCGACGGTCTTGGTAACGAAATTGTTCACATCCCCCATATTATCAACGCATGCCCTGCCGACGTACACCTCTGCGATGAGATCAACATCACCGCCGTTTTCCCCATCGGTTGGCTCCCCCCATTTGCTGTCGCCGTCGTAGTTATATGGTCCGTCGAGACAGGCATAGAAGAGATCCGCGGGCAAGGTATCCTCATAATACGTGACGTTTTCGTCCATCCCTGAGACCCAGAGCATCGGGGCTGCGACGACACCGTCATCACCTCCGATGAGCACGTAGCTAATCCCCCAGTTCGTATACGCGTCTCTGATGTAATTGCGGATGCTGTCAAGATCAGTGGCGCCGACGTCGGTGAGCGTCTTGATCACTGTTGCGGTGCCGGTGGCATCATGCGCATCCTTCAATGGTTCAAACCCGTTTTTCAATGAATCGGTGGTAAGGATGAGAAGATCGTAGTGTTCAAGCGGTGCTGGTGCCGAGGTGCATTCCTGCTCGTAGCTGCTGACCATGTCAGGGTTATCAACCTTTTGGGCGACCTCGCTTTGGTCCTCGGGTGACCCCCTGTAGAGGCTTGATTGTTCACTCGTGGGTTCGGTCTTCACGGTAATGGTTAAATCAGGATAATAGGAGAGCTCGCCAGTGACCGGGTTGTACTGAACCGGGTGGAGCAGAAGGACAAGGATTTGATATCCACGGAACGTCTGCACACCAACGCTGGTGAAGAAGGAGCCAGGGTATGCCGCGTTCGTATGATAAAGGACCGTATTCGGGGTTGGAATCGGAATGTTCTCCGTTTGTGAGAGTGGAATCGCCTGACTCGTGGGTTCTACCAGGTATCCTGTGCCAAGCTCTATATTCTGTCCAGGAGTCACGTCAAGAGAACTCAGGGTGGTCTTTGGTGGTAACAGGATGAATGCGCCTTTCGAAGGGATCTTTGGCTCCCCTGCGCTTCCTCCAGGATAGCAGTCAGGCATCGTGATCCTTGTGTAGGTTGTCCCTGCGATATCGATTGGCGTTGTTGTTGGGCTTTTGAAGGAGTAGGTGAGGGTGACGGTGGTATCGGTTGGGACGATATGTGCCTGTGCGGCGATGGAAAAGAGTGTGAGGCACGAGATAAAAACCGCGAACAGCTGCGTCCACATTTTTATTGATTGAGTTGGATTTTTCTTCATAAATTATCCCCTATAGAGTCTAATACATCCACGTATATATAAACTTGGGTGATAGGCCCAGTTCATATTTCTCTTGTTTCACTAGGGTCTCTATCATGATAGGGTACTATATATGGATTTCGATGCTAAAAAATGATGAAGCAGTGAAAAGAACATCGAGGGTTTCTTAGGAGTTAAAAGAAGGAACAGGGGTCGTCAACAGAGTCCTTTCACAAGTGAATGGTGAAGCGGTTTGCCGGTGGCGAGTCGTTGTATTGGCGTTGTGGTTTTTGGTGTCATGTCCGGGTTCGGAATTTTCGCTCGAAAAGGTTCTTTTTGTGGCGATGCATAAAGTTTCATCCGTAGTTCTAAAGCGAACACTTTTGCGATACTTTCAATTTCTTCAAGAGAATCCTCATCGGAAACCGCCCCCACGATTTTCACGGACAAGTTCTTTCACCTCCTCTTGCTAGACTGATGCTAGCATGTACCTATTTGTCATTACATACATATAAACCTTTTGAAAAGAACAAACTGCCCCCCTTCACAACCAAGGATACACCTTAGATTATGATGATGGCAGGGGCAGGTAGAAAACACCAAGCAAATACCCTCGCTGAAACGCTGTCGCCTTCCCGACGTTCACAACAATATTCGTCAGACCAATCCCAAACAGATGATGGGTCTTGACCACCACCACCACCTCCTGCCCAGGCGCCACCAACGGGATAGTCCCCGATTGATATCTAACGGAAGGCGCGACAAAATACCCACCAAGCAGCGTCCATAACCAATCCACACGTATCGCATCCCAGTTACCAAGATTCTCCACGCTCGCAGTGATACCAATCCCGCCCTTAATGGTCACCAAAAGCGGAGGCTGTTCCATGAGACTGTACGGATCCATCAACGGATACCGATCGGCACTCACATTCCCTGGAACAGCATAGGGAATATCCCCGATACCGTCATGATTCAGGTCAGAACCATCATAGTCAGACCAGTAGTTCCCACCAAACACGGTATCCCCGTCAGAGGCGTTATCCAAAGCGTCCTGAATCCTGGTGTCATTCCCATGGCCAGAACCACCCACATACAGGATGTTTCCCCCTACTAAAGGAACCACAGAGGGCACAACAGACCCTTGCGAGACACCGAACCCACACAGAAGCATCACACTACAACAAAACACCGCTGAAACTGTTACGACTGTTCTCTGCATCATGAATTCCCCCGAGCTACGATCAATTACACCATACACACTCAACCCATATATAAACATACTCTCAATGACTATTATAAAATAGAAAGTTTTAAAAACAAATAATCTGGTTCAGATTGTGCATTTGGTAGGAAAAGGACATGGCTGCAACAGAACCCGCAGGAAATGAAGAGAAACAAAAACGAAGGTACCTCAGAATCTCCAAATTAATACTTCTGTTTGCAGTGATCTACCTGTTATGGATAGCAATCGTGATTCTTGGGACATTCCAACTAGCCCTTGGAGTCAGCTGGGCGACATTCACGGTGGAACAATGGGTACTCTCTGCTATCGCCCTCTTCGTCGTGCTCATCATCATCGAACTCCTCTTCTTCGTGAGACTCTCGATGACGACACTCAAAAAGAAACGAATAAAGGAAGGTACCACCCCTAAGCAGTTCATCAAAGGAAAACGTGTTCACACCTTCACCGTCCCCTTAGGCGCCAAAGGAGGGATCTTCAGCAAGACCTACATCAAAATCGATGAATCCTCGGTCCTAAACATGCGCTACCAGATCACCGCACCACCTGAACTCTGGGGCAAACAGTAGTAGAAAACCCAGATTATTTTTTTATCATCCCCATCTCAGCAAGCTTCTCAGGGAGATACGTATCAGTCACATAGTCAAGCCCGTACTTCGCAAGCGCCTGCTGCTCGGACTTGCGCCCGAGACTTAACTGCAATTTGATCTCATGTTTCCAGAACTGATCCTGGAACCTGGGGTCATCAAGCTCGCTTTTAAGCGCAGCCACATCCTCAGAAGTCAAGGTATCGGTCGGCAGCTTATAATTCTCGATATCCGACGGGGTCACCCCGAGATACTGCGCACACGGCGTCGCAAGATACTCAGAGATATGTGCAGTCTTGATCGCACCATAGGCGACGCTGCCATAGATGCGGAAGCTCCAAGGGTCACAATCGGTGAACACCAGCACCGGCAGCTTCTTCTCCTCATTGAGCCGTTTAATGAACCGCCTCGTGGACCGCGCAGGCTGCCCCTTGAGATGCACAAGAATCGCACGTGAATCCGTATCAAACCCGTTCTCCACGAGCCGATCGAACATACCTCCGGTCTCAATCGCAACAATAAAATCAGCATCCACTTCCTTGAACGTCAGTTTTTCCTTCTCCACATTATATGGGATCCCATAGCCAGCGTCCCCCACGTCATCCTGGCAGTGGATCTTCTTTTTCGTGTTGTTCCTCGTCATCTCCTCGACCACGAGATTCCCGATCACCCGCGCGCCGTCCTCCTCCGGCCGCAGCTTGAAATCCTCCCGCATACACCCCGTGATCACCTCGAGATCCTCCGCGAGCAGATCAGATTCATTCTGGCTGCTGAACTTCGCAAGATTCCACCCTTCAGAGATATAATACGTTTCTCTTAACGTTGAGGATTTCTTCTCCTTGATCATATCCTTGATGAAATCAACCAGATACATCGTCCGCAGAAGCATGTACGCGCCGTCAAGAGAGTTCGCGGACCGCTCCGTCTTGTTCTTCCCGTACTTCCAGACATTCAAATCATCATCGAACCTGATGTTCGCCTTCGTGCGCGTCGACAGCTGCAGCGCCGGGATCTCGGCCTTCACGAGATCCGCGTACACCTTCGCCGCGATCGCATCTATCTTTGGGATGACCCCTGGACGCTCTTTCATTGGTTACTCACCCTCCCATTTATCCGCACCAATCACATATGTAGGATTAATATTTTGCACATACAGGTCATTCTCATCGAAATCCCCTTTGTTCAGACCGGCAAGCTCGAAATAAATATCCACCTTATTGGTGGGCGCGAGATTCTCAATGTTCCATTTCAGATACGAATCCGTGACCTTCACCGGCTTGGGTTTCACCTCACCGACCACGGCACCCTTCGGATACAAGGCGTACAAGCTGAACTTCTGGTTTTTCCCTTTATAATTCACGACCATGATGGTGCTCTTCGCGATCCACCCGCCGCTCTCCGCCGGGTTCGTCGCATCGAGTTTCGTCTGCACCTGCTTCCCTCGGACTTTCTCATACTCGACCAAGTCCTCGACCCAGACGACATCCATGATCTGCGTGATGACCTTCTCAAGCGACGGCACCGGTTTATTCAGCATATGCGCTGATTTCTTCGCGATCTCCGGCAAGATCTTCGTGATCAGGTCAAACTTCTCCCTGGTTTTCGCGCGACGGACCTTCTTGTTGATGTGCTGCTGGACCTTACGTGCGCATTCGCGGAACGCAAGCTTGATCTCATTTTCGATTTCCTCGATATCAGCGATCGCTTCCTTGCTCTCCGAGGTGTACGGTATTTGCGTGGAACACACATGAGTAAGGAAAATCGCAGGACCAATCGGGATACCGGACCCTGATGGTTGATCAAGCCCGTACCTACGCCAATCGATCGATTCAATCGCGGTGGTGATCGCACAATCCCCCTGCTGATATAATAATGGAATACGGTTTGCGAAGCGTAGGATCTTTATCGGTTTATCCTTCGGCAATGAACCACCATACACGATGCCGACCTCGACCTGAAACGGGTTCCCTGAATACACCGACGCAGGACGTGACGCGGTAAAAATAAACTCAGGTGAGATCTCTTGTGTCTCGCTTTTCAAGCTCCGACGAATCAACGTCTCACCAATCGGGGAGAGGCATTCAGTAGGAGGAGCCATGATCTTCACCTTCTTGAACGCCTGATGCAGAGTGAGGAACTGCTCCCGGGTCATGTCCTCCGGGTTGAGATTCCGGTCAAGCTTCGCCTCATCACAGACCAGATCAGCGGTCCGATCACCCATGCTGCAGAACTCGGTTTTCAAAAACGAGGCAAGCTTCCGTGCCTTCGTCTCCTTCGCCATTTTGATGAGCGTCCCAAGCTCGACCCCGTACGGATGCGGCTTGATCTCCTCGCTTTTCTTTGGAAGGATATCCGCGGTCCGTTCAAAGACGTGCTCGGTACCGTCCGCTTCTTTGAACACGAGGCGTGCATGTGGGTTCACGATCGAGGTGCTCTGGAGATAATCATAGACAAACCGCTTCCCTCGTTTATAGTCGGCGATGAGACTCACTTCAACGCGCGTACCAGAAGGTTTCTCCCAATGGGTGATTTCCTGATGGAGGACTTCACCCCGATTCTTGTTAGTATCAATCGCAAGCTCAGTCATGACTGCGGGATGATCAGCTTGGATCTTCGAGATAATCGTCGCGTGTTTCCCGGTCGTGAGTTGTCCATATAAAACGACGGCAGATATCCCGATCCCCTGCTGACCTCTGCTTTGCCTCACCGCATGAAACCGAGAACCGTACAACAATCGAGCGAAGATATGAGGGATTTGTTGCTTGATGATCCCAGGGCCGTTGTCTTCAACGATGACAACGCATTCTTCCTCTGTCGGATTCTTGATTTCGACATAAATGTCGGGGAGGATCCCTGATTCTTCACATGCATCCAAAGCGTTATCCACTCCTTCCTTCACGCTGGTAATCAGTGCTCTGGTCGCATTGCCAAAACCCAGGATATGCTTGTTACGTTCGAAGAACTCCGCGACCGATATCTCTTTTTGTTTCTTTGCTAACTCATAGGCGATTGCTTCGGGCAAAATACTCCCTCCGTTGCAGAGTGATGTCGCATCCGGTAACAGTAATCCGCGAGCTTATTATAAAATTATTGCATCCTCATATAAAACCCGTTGAATTTTTCTCACACGAAAGAAAGCAATGTTTATAAAGACAAATATTGAATTGTCAGAGTGTGATAGGTCTATTCGCAGAGACTATTCAATTAATAACCTTCTTATAGGAGAACATTCATAAGAATAATGGGACGGAAATGAAAAAAAAGATACTCGGTATATCTGTCTGTATTCTATTGATGGCTGCTGCTGTTCCACTAACCGAATCTTCAAAAAACATAATGATGTATCCGACGCCCCCCAGGACCTCTGAAACAAGCATGGCAGAGAACTGGACTGAAATACAAAAACTCCTTGCCTCAGACGGAACATCACCGGACAATTTTGGATGGTCTGTTTCCCTTGATGGTGACACTGCCCTCGTTGGAGCAGCACCGGATGACAATGGTAAAGGATCGGCGTACGTGTTCACCCGCAGTGGTACTAGTTGGACTCAGCAGGTGAAGTTGCTTGCCTCGGACGGTGCAGCAAATGACCTTTTTGGAAATTCTGTTTCCCTTGATGGTGACACTGCCCTCATTGGAGCACCCTATGATGATGACAATGGTGACAAATCTGGGTCGGTATACGTGTTTACACGAACCGGCGGTCTATGGACTCAAGAAGTAAAATTGCTTGCCACTGATGATTCAACTGGCGCTACCTTCGGGCGTTCTGTCTCTCTATATGGCAACACTGCCTTCATCGGTGCAGATTATTATGATTATCACGGAAACGGTGCAGCATATGTGTTCACCCGCACCGGCACCACATGGACACAACAGGCAAAACTACTCGCCTCAGACGGTGCGCTAGGGGATTATTTCGGCTTCTCTGTCTCCCTTAGTGGTGACACCGCCCTCATTGGAGCATTTGGGGATGATGACAATGGATTAAATTCTGGATCCGCGTACATATTCACTCAAAATGATAGTACTTGGACAGAGCAGCAAAAACTCATCCCGCTAGATAACGAAGAAGATGATTATTTCGGATGGTCTGTTACCCTCGAGGGAGATTCTGCCCTCATCGGAGCAAAGTTTGACCAGAACAACGGAATCGATTCTGGTTCTGCGTACGTCTTCACCCGCATCGCTAATACATGGACGGAGCAGCAAAAACTTCTCGCTCTAGACGGAAGTAGGGTAGACCAATTTGGTTATTCTGTCTCACTATGTAATGGCACTGCTCTCATTGGAGCAAACTATGGTGATGGCAATGTAAACGGTTCTGGATCTGCGTATGTATTCATCCGCAACGGCACCACCTGGACACAGCAAACCAAGCTTCTCGCTTCTGACGGGGGAGAAACGGATGATTTTGGTAAGTGCGTATCCCTAGATGGTGACACAGCCTTCATAGGCGCACACGGACATGACGATTACAGAGGAGCAGTTTACGTATTCATGAAAGATAGCGTATTACCCAATTTGGACATCGCCATCACGGGGGGCATCGGAATAAATGCAATCATCACAAACAACGGAATAACAAACGCTAGTGATGTTCAATGGTGGATCCATGTAGAAGGAGGCATCCTACAACGAATAAATAAAACAACGAATGGAACAATCGCCATCCAAGCAGGCGATTCAAAAACTGTCAAAACAGGACTCTTTTTTGGACTAGGCCCTATCATGATTACGGCAAAAGCAGCTTACATTAGCGAAACAACGGAAGGTATATACCTCTTCATCTTCTCGATTGTGAAATAAAAATTTTCACCAGATGCTATAGAGATTACAAACAAGATAATTAGCTTTTAATCAATAAAATAAATCAAACACAATTCTTATAAGTAAACGAAGATAAAACTTACTTTACCATTACCTTTATAAAGAAAAATTTACTTTGCGTTCTGACCCTTACTTCTTATGAGGAAGACCAATGGCGGACTACGACCAGAAGACAATCGAGCAGAAATGGCAGAAAAAATGGAAGGAGATGGAGCTCTATCGCTTCGATTTTTCAAGCACAAAAAAACCTTATAGCATCGATGTTCCACCACGCTACGCCTCAGGCCCGCTTCATGCCGGCCACGCGGTACACTACACCCATATCGATTTTGCAGCACGATATCAGCGAATGCGAGGCTACAACGTTTTCTTCCCATTATGTTTTGATGTGAACGGCATCCCTATTGAAGAGCGGGTCGAACGAAAACTCGGCATCACCCGAAAAGATATCGATCGCCATGAGTTCATCAAGCTCTGCTCGAAGTTCGCGGAAGAAAACATCGAGACCATGACCAACCAGTTCATCAGACTGGGGGAAAGCATGGACCCGAGCATCTACTATCAAACGAACGCGGAATACTACCGACGCATCACCCAGATCTCGTTCATCGAACTTTTCAAGAAAGGCCTCATCTACAAAGGAAAGTTCCCTGTGAACTGGTGCCCCCGATGCATGACCGCCATGGCAGACGCCGAGGTTGTCTACATCAATAGAACCACGAAACTGAACACCATTAAGTTTTATTTCACCAAACCCCAGGATGCATCACTCCTCAAATTCCATGGGATCGACAAGGACGACAAAGGCATGTACATTGAGATCGCGACCACACGACCTGAGATGCTCCCGGTCTGCCAGATCGTCGCAGTACACCCCACCGACGAACGAGCATCCTGGCTCGTCGACCAAACCGTGAAAGTCCCAGGGTTTGACAAAGAAGTGAAGATCGTCGCTGATGACGCGGTGGACCCTGAGTTCGGCACCGGCATCGTCATGATCTGCACCGTGGGTGACAAAGAGGACCTCAACTGGGTCTTCAAGTATAAACTTCCCCTAGAGATGAGCATCAATGAAGAGGGGAAAATGACCGAACTTCTCGGGAAATACAAAGGAATGAAGATTATCGAGGCACGGGAAGCGGTCCTTGATGATTTTCACACCATGGGCTTGCTTGTGAAACAAGCACCACTGGATCAAAGCGTCGGTGTCTGCTGGCGCTGCAAGACACCTGTCGAGTTCATCAACGCGAAACAATGGTTCTTGAAAACTATTCCGTTCAAACAGATGGTGCTTGACGCAAGCAACAGTATGCACTGGTATCCTGAGTTCATGAAAATCAGGCTTGAGGATTGGGTGAATTCCCTGGAATGGGACTGGGTCATTAGCAGGCAGCGGTACTTCGCGACTCCGATTCCCCTCTGGGAATGCGAAAACTGCGGCGAGGTTGTTGTCGCCCGAATTGAGGATTGTTACATTGATCCAACAATCGATAAGCCCCCAGTGGATAGCTGTCCGAAATGCGGTGGACGGTTGAAAGGCTGTGAGGATGTTTTTGATACATGGATGGATTCCTCGATCTCACCATTGTACAATACCTTCTGGCATCGAGATGATACGAACTTCAAGCGCCTCTACCCGATGTCGCTGCGGCCGCAAGCGCACGATATCATCCGCACATGGGCGTTTTACACGATCCTCCGATGTTCACTACTCACGGATAAAAAACCCTTTGAAAACATCATGATGGCTGGCTTCATCCTCTCAGAGGACGGCACACCCATGCACGCAAGCCTCGGCAACGTCATCGACCCGCTCAAGATCATCGATGAATACGGCAGCGACGCGTTCCGATGCTATGCTGCCAGCTGCGCCCTCGGCGAGGACAACCCGTTCCGCCGAAAGGACGTGGTCCATGGGACGAAATCACTACGCAAGCTTTGGAACGTCCAGCAATTCATCGGAAACATCATTAAAGACGGGAAACCAGATCGCCCAAAAACATTGCAGGACATCGATCAATGGATTCTGTCAAAATACAGTACGCTCGTGAAGACATGTACAGAACAGATGGACGTTTTTGATTACTCGCAGACCATGAAAGACATCGAGTTCTTCCTCTGGCATGAGCTAGCTGATCATTACATCGAGATGATCAAAGGCTCGATCTACAGCAAGGAAAACGTGGAAAGCATCAGATACACGCTGTACACGATTGGTCTTGGTCTTCTGAAGATGTTCGCACCGTTTTACCCGCATCTCACCGAGCAGATTTACGAGGATTTGTACAAAGGATTTGAAGGCGAGAAAAGCATCCATATTTCAGCATGGCCTGTGCCCATCCTTCATGATGAGAAGAAGGAGAAGGCAGGGGAATGTATAAAGACCTACATCGCGCAGGTGCGTGCCTGGAAAAGTGAACAAGGCATCGCCTTAAACGCCCCGGTGGATGCGGTGGCAACCTATGCGCCAAAAGAAACGATCCTGAAACTGAAAACCGGAGCCTCTATTATCTTCTCGACCCTCCGATTTCCACAGACCCACACCTTCATTATCGGGAAACCAGAGGTTCAAGAGACGATCACTGCGGTTGAGCCAGTCTTTGCGAAGCTTGGCCCTGCCTTTAAGACCGATAGTCAGAGGATAGCGCAATGGATCAAGGCACACCAAAAGGAACTCATTCAAAAAATCGAGCAGAGAAAAGACGTCTTACTTTCCGAAATCCCTGGTGTGACCGCTGGGAAAAAAGAAGGTTTATTAAAAGGTGGCTATATCCAAACAAAACAGGAGATCGGGGTGAAAGGGAAGGAAGGGAGCACGATCCTTTCTTTTGACGGCTTCTACCTCGAACTCCATAGAGGGAAACAATGAAAATCACAAGGAAACAACTACGAGGCTGGATCGTGAAGATCATCGCGATTCTCATCGTCCTGGGAATGATCTTTACCGGTTTTGTCGTCATCTTCTGGAAGTAGTTATTTTTCTCGACAGGTTTTTAAATAACCGCTTTATTCAGCGGCCAGGGGTTATGTATGACCGAAACGAATAGCATATTAGCGAACCCGGCGCCGCTGGGGTTACTAGGCTTTGGAATAACAACAGTTCTTCTCAATATCCATAATACGGGAGCATATGGTGTGAGCGCTATGATCCTTGCGATGGGTATTTTCTACGGTGGCTTTGCACAGATTATCGCAGGCATTATGGAATTTAAGAAAGGCAACACGTTTGGAACCACTGCATTTACATCGTATGGATTGTTCTGGATTTCCTTAGTTGCTCTGTGGGTGTTCCCAAGCTTAACGTTTATTAGCGCCGGATCAAAGGCAGGTGCGACAGACGCAGGGTTTATGGCATACTACTTCTTCATGTGGGGGTTGTTCACCTTCTGCATGTTTATTGGAACATTGAAAAAGAACAAGGGTCTTCAGTTCATCTTCGGGTCCTTGTTCATCCTGTTCTTCCTCCTCGCCCTTCGAGACTGGGGCTACATTAGCGGTGGATGGATCGGATACGAAGGAATTATCTGCGGGTTAAGCGCGTTTTATGTCGCCATTGCAGAAATTCTCAATGAGACCTATGGGAAAACAGTACTTCCCTTAGGAAAGCCCATCATAAAGTAATCCTACAGCTCAATGAGTTCATAGGAGGATGATCCTAACCCGATCTCCTCCCCATATTTTATTTGTTTCAAGGGATCGATTTTATTGACTGTTTCAAAGAGATGCGGTTTTACTTTTTCTATCAGATCTAAGGATGCCTTGTCGATTGCGACAGGGTCGTCCGCAACAAGGTACCCGACATCCGGGCATATGATAGGGCCGGCTGCTGGATCACAATCACATCCCCGTGAGATACGCTTCAACTCATTGAGATACAACACGTTTTTATCCTGAACACAAGCTTTCGCGGAACAGGCGAGCAGATACTGCATGTCAGCATCCTGATACCGAATCGCCTTGTTGGTGCATGCATCCACGCAGACGCCACACCCGAAACAGGAATGCTTATCGTACTTCCACGCTTGATTCGTGACAGCGATCGATTCGAACGGACACGCTTCCGCGCATACCCCACACAAGGTGCAGGCGTCCTTCTGATACAAGGGTCTGCTCCCATGATGAATCTGGATTTTGGTTTCCTTTGTCACACCACCCATGCCGAAATTCTTAATCGCACCACCCATCCCTGATTGAATATGCCCTTTGACGTGCGTGAGCGCAAAGATATGGGTCGCCTGTTTCAGATGATCTGCGACCTCATAGGACCTGCCGTCCACTATCGTAGGAACACCAGTGTCATCGATCACAACATTACAACCGACAGTTTCCCTGGTGAACCCGTTGACGCTGGCAAGCTTTAGATACCCTGTTTTTGTATGACGCGCCCCTGAGTATGCGACCGTGGTATCATGTAAAAACGGTTCTGCTTGAATTGCTTTTAAAGCCTCGACCACCTGTTTTGCGAGCGCAGGCCGTGGAAAATACTTGTTCCCTTTCTCTCCCATATGGAGTTTCACGGGCACTGTTTTTCCACGAAACCCCTTGGTATTGAAATACCCTAGCGCTTCTACTAAGCGATTTGAATCAGAGAAAAACACGACCTTGGTCATCCGACTTTTTTCTCCCATTTCTTTAACTTCAGAACGTTACCAAGGGAGCCTCCTTGCTTGATTTCCTCGCGGATGCGGTTCTCTTGTTCTTTGACATCAAGTGCTCTGTTGGCGATCTCCTGCGCGATTTCCTGGGGTACCACCACGACCCCTGATTCGTCACCGATGATCCAGTCACCTGTCCGGACACTCTGCCCCCCGCAGGTGATCTCCGCACCGATCTCACCGCATCCTTTGGGTTCCCCAGCGTTGGGCACGATGTATCGTGAGAAGACCGGAAATTTGATTTTCAACAGGTCATCATAGTCTCGCACCGCACCGTCGATAACGACCCCTGCTAGGCCCTTGAGTTTCGCACTCCAGGTCGCTAGCTCCCCCCACACCGCGGTTTTACCCCGGTTCACGTCAACGACAAGAACCCAGCCCGCTTCTGCCTTATCGATTGCTTCGATAGGTTTTGCCCAATCACCGTCCAGGGTTCTGACCGTGAGCGCCTGGCCAACCATGTGGATCCCAGGCAAAACAGGTCTGATGTCACGCATTGCCCCCTGTTTATGCATCGCATCTGAGATGTTCGGCGTGGACACCATCATGAATCCTTCCTTCAGCTGCGACTTATCGTATTTTTTAAAAAAGACTGTTTTCATGGCTTTCTTTTCAACCATCGCTTTCCTTATGGTGCGGGTTGCATCTGTAACGTTTTTGGCTTTGGTGATCGCGCCACCCACGATGATGATCCGGGCGCCTGCGTTGACGACCTCAGCAATCGTCTCACTGTTCAAACCCCCTGCGACCGCCACCGGAAGGTTGGTGTGTTTCACGAGCTCCTTTACAATGGTAAAAGGCTTTTTTCCCCGCATCTGCTCGTCGATGCCGATATGGATGCACAGATACGCAGCACCGAGGGATTCCACCTCTTTCGCTCGTTGAATCTTATCAGGGACACCGATGAGATCGATCATGATTTTCGCACCATATTTTCGTGCTGATTGACATGCGTCAAGGATCGTGCTATCATCGGAGGCAGCAAGGATACTGACAATGTCGGCACCTGCTTTCGCAGCCATCTCAGTTTCAAGGGCGCCTGTATCCATCGTCTTCATATCCGCGACAATGGTCTTTCCCGGGAAACTCTCCCGGAGCTGCCTGATGATGTCCATGCCTTCGCTTTTGATGAGGGGTGTTCCTGCCTCAAGCCAGTCTGCACCACCTGCAGCCGCTTGTTTGCCAATCGCAAGTGCCCTATCGGCATTCAGAAGGTCTAAGGCTACCTGTAACACTGGTTTCATTGGAGGGAGCATAAGGTGTTATTCTTTATTATGTTTTTGAACCAGCACCCTTAAAAATAAGACGGTTTCCAAGACAATAACAATGATAGTTGAAACCCCCTTGTCCCGTGGAATCATTCACATCATTGTAAAAATCGAATGTTTTTTGATATCAAATATGATATAAAAAAAGAAGGGAGGAGTTGTTATTCAACTCCTAACACAAAGAACAGAAACACCTTCCCCGTGACGATCTTTTCTTCCTTCCCGGCGGTGACTATGATACTCGTTTTCCCGAAGCCGAAGACAAAGTCTTTCACAGTTGCTTCTTTCCCAAAAGCGATATTCACAGTATTACTCCTCGATTTTCCAATGAAGATCAGTTTACCATCGAGTGTAATACTATATTGGACCTTGGTTTGATTGATCGTTCCGATATTCTTGATCACAGCGGTCACGCCGAAACCGCCTTTGATGCTTATGGTAAAGTATTGAATGGTGAACGTCTGGGATTGCTCCGCCTCTTTATTCCCAGCTTTGTCCACTGAGTAGAAGGTGACGGTGTGTGCTCCCTCATCAGAGACAGTGACTGGTGTCGCATATTGTGTCCAGTTGCCTGCGTCGAGTTTATACATCGTGTAGTCTACGCCAGATAAATTATCGGTCGCGGTCAAGATGACGTTCACAGGGCTGATGTACATGGCTCCTTGCATGGTCCCTTCTAAGGTGCAGGTCGTCTCCGGTGGTGTCGTATCTTGTACTGAGGAATTGCAGATGAAGTAACCACCTAGTTGATCCCCGGGAGTTGGAGTATCGCACTGTTGAATTCCAAAAAGGACGCCGGCGCTGGTATTCCACGCGGTGGTGAATCCGATAGCGCACGCTTTATTCGATACACTCCCGCCAGGGGGATCTTGAGGAACAAAGGAAACACCAGTGTACGTCCCTGTTACTGGATCAATTTGCCAGAATGTGCACTGAGGGTTAGGGTCAACAAACACAGACGCCCAGAGATAGGGACCGCCAGCAGAAACATTGTCCCATGCAAGTCCGTAGATGAGTTTTGAGTTCGGGAACATATTGATCACGGTTCCATCCTTGGTAATTTCATAGAGTTTCTGATCGTTAAAACGATCGGTCGTCCACAGATGATCGGTTACTGGGTCATACGCCATCCCCACAGGCCAATACACGGGGGCTGGAATCTGGCTTACCACGGTCCCGCTCTCTGTGAACACATCGATGAGATTCGAGTTTTCATGTCCCGCATAGAAGTAAGTTCCATCCCAGGCCATGTCTATCCAGCCCCAGTCGGTGGTTCCCGATTGGTCGAAACTGCTGACCAGATTTCCATTGAAATCCAAGACATAGACTTTGTTTGGGTCGGTCGCACTATTTCCACCGGTTATGAAAAAATGGGTTCCGTTTGTCTCGCAGCCAACGATATGGTAATCACCGCATATTGTTTCCACAGGCCACATGAACTGCAAATCACCAAGATTGCTCTTTCCTCTGATTGGTATAACACCAGCTTCATTCTGGCCTGAGATACTTGATGCGGAGAGTGCAAGCAGCACCAATACCAGACCACTTACGATCAGCTTTTTTCTCATTTAGCTTCCTCCTTTTTTTCCTAAATCCATTGTGTTGATTTTGAGTTTCTTGAGAGAGGAGGGGAGCAGATTCATGGACCTAAGCATGAAATACTATATATGAACAAAAACCCTGCTGCCCTCTCTTTTGGATTCAGGTTGTCTGCCTCCCTCAAAACCCAGGTTATTATTGAAATTAAAATCTCCCTGAACTATTTATATCTTTTTGTTGAAATTTTTTCGCAACAAACATAACGAAAAAAAAGGAGTGTACCCTCGCTTCATCATGCGCATTGGGTTGAATCCTGTTACAGCATATCCTTTGCCATCCTGTTCATTCAGAGATTTTCCTACGATCCTTTTCTTTAATCATTTGGTTTTTCCCCAACGTTTTCTGATACTATATAAGAACAAACATACATAGGTAGTCTTGAGGTTGAATTCATGACAACTGGTTCAAAGCAGTTCCTTGCCTTACTGATCGTCGTTTCCACAATTGTCGTACTTGCAAAGATATATCTTCATTTATAAAAAAAACAGACACCCTCAAAAACCTTATATAGCGATGAATCTCATTGTAGGAGTGGGGATATCATTCATATGAAGAATAGAACGACACAAAAAAGAATATATCTTCTTTTAACGTCCATAGCATCATTCGTACTTCTATTCTCCCTTCCATTCCCCGGGTTTGCAGCCCCTCAAAACTCACCGTCTACCTCATTGGTAGCCTACCATTATCACACCTACCAAGAAATGACAGACCTTCTGCATTCCCTGCAAGTCAATCACTCTGATATCATGTCTCTTACCTCCCTTGGTAAAACCTATGAAGGACGAGACATCTGGATGGTCAAGCTCTCCGACCACGTCGAGGAAGAGGAACCCGAACCAGGTGTCCTGTTCATGGGGGCACATCACGGCAACGAAAAACCAGGGTACGAGGTCTGCGTCTTCTTCATCCAATACATTGTTGATCATTACGCCAACGTAACCACGCCTGAGGTACGAGAGGCGGTCAATAGCACGCAAATATACCTGATACCGATGGTGAACCCTGACGGTGTGGAGGCGAATACACGGAAGAACATTGTGCCGAATCACGGTCCGCTCGGATTGAAGAAGGAAATAACGTCGTATGGTGTGAACTTGAACAGGAATTACGCCGACAACTGGTTCCTGTACTATCTCTTTCCGGTTCGCTTTAGTCTTCCGTTCGCTTACCCAGATTCCAGCATGAACTACCGCGGGCCGTACCCGTTCTCTGAAAACGAGACACAGGCGGTGAAACATTTTGCGGACACGCACAACGTGTCGATTTCGATATCCTATCACACCTATGGAGAAGTCATCTTCTACCCGTGGATGCATACAACGAGACAAACACCTGACGAGCCGCTCTTCCGCTCCGTGGGGGAAAACATATCGAACATGAACGGATATTATCTGTATGTGAAAAAAAATTATGTGATCAATCGACTGGGTGGTACATTGGGGACTTCGGAAAATTGGTTATACCGCACACATGGCGTCATCGCGTTTACGATAGAGCTGTGCAAGCAACGGGCGCCAACGGATCCGCAAACAATGTACAACGTATGTAGCGTCCAAACACAAGTTCATCTGTACCTGTGCCAGCGGGCACAAAGCATCACTGCGGAAAAACAAGCGCTACACGCTGGTGTGTAATATCGTAAAAAATATTTCAATGATTTTCTTTTCCACAATTTTATATTAACTTTTTTCAAAGAAAAAAGCAGACAGAAAACGTTATTTTTAATTTAGAAGGAGAGAATGGGGATTTTAGTGAGGTGGTGAGGAGATGTGTTGTAAAAATACTATTGCCCCCATTCTCTAATCATATATATTAACTAATTTAGTATATAAATTTTATTATATAATATTATTTCCTCTTTCGAACCTGTACAACAGGCACAAGGAGGAAAAAAGAGTGATAGTATCCACGGACTGTCACCATGGATGACGATGATACCAGGAGAAAGAAAGGGGGTTCTGAACGAATTTATCGTTTACCCGGCGTCCAGAACGCTTTGCCAAGCGGCAGAATCTGTTTCCCTGCCATGGTGTTCAGCAGGATTGCTGCAGCACCATAAAAGGAGAGCACCGAGGTCAACAACAGGAAGACTCCTGCAGGCAGGGACGATATCTCAAGCAGGTAATGAGGGATCAACGATGCCACCGCAAGATCCACCATGAGAAGGATCGTGAAAAATGTTTTGTTCGTCATCACCGAAGCAGCAGTGACAATGAGGCTAAAAACGAGGATGCCAATCAACCCGTACGCGTAGTGGGTGACATCAATTTGGGCGTTCGTGAAGTGGATGACAACTAACGTTAACGCGATGGAATACATCGTCATCGCGTACACCGAGAAGACGGTGGCGCCAAAGACGTTGTTGCGTCTGAACTCCATGAGCCCTGCGATGAGCTGCGCGGTCGCACCAAAAAACAGCACCCAGGGGATCATCAACGATCGGGCAACGCTTGACGCCATCTTCAGATCGGTTGATGCCAGCACCAGGGCAGCGATCGCTAGCCCGATCAGGCCAAGGGCGGCTGGTTCAGCGACAGGTGGTAGTTGTACTTGTGTTTGTTTAAAGTCAGGCTTTTTTTCTTCGGTTATGTCTTGTTCTTTTTTTTGTGCCATGCTATTTCACCGTCTCCCAATACCGTTTCTCAGGACTTGGCGGATGCTCTCCTTCAGTGTATGCCCCGCCCCACACGTTCAGACCTTTTTTTTCATCTGTAGCAATCGTTTCCTGTAGTAGCTTTAACATTTTAGCATCAGTGAACCCGAGTTGTTTCATCTTCTGTGGCATTGGGATACCATTCGGTGTCCATCCCCGTCGGTAGTACACCGCATCAGCTAATTTCTCGTATTGATTCCTGCGGAATTCGTACATGATTTTCATTTTTTCTTTCACGGTCATCTTGTCGATATCGGCTTGTGCAAGCCCGAGCGTCTCAACAAGTTGCTTATCGTAGCGTTCTTTCCGTGACATGTACTCCATCTCGGTCACAGGCCCCATGGAACGGAACGGGATCCAGTCGTCCTTGCGTCGGCCACGTCCGAGCCAGACGTTCATCGCGCGCTGCCAGTTATAGCACCGTTCGCTTTGCAGAATAAGGTCCTCTTTGGTGACATTCCAGCCGGTGACCGCGTTTTGCAGATCAACATAGTTTTGGACATGTTCCGGCACCTTGTTTGGCTCTGGCATCTCCGCGTTGTTCGCTGGTTCGATATCGTTCCACGGGAGTTTACAGAGTCCGTTCAAGCCGAACCAGGTGCGCCACATCGGGAAATAGTGGAGCGCCTCTGCTTTCATTTGAAACGTGGGGATCGCGTTGTTGACCATGTCCATGAAAATCAACCACGCCTCATCATGTTGTGGTCCTTTGAGGGTGAGGCCGTACCCACCTTGCATCGCTAGGGATTCCTTGGTGACGTACTCTGAATATTCAAGTCCTTTCGATTCCATGCCCGCGTCCTCGACAAGCTGTTTATCGCCCCAGCCATTCTTGATAATCCAGTCCTTCACCCGTCTGATTCCTTTTGATGCGACCGACAGAAACGCACCGTTATCGCCTTTCGCCATGCGATGAAGGAATTCAAGGGCGGCATCCGCGTTACCAAACCACAGTTCAAGGCCGTCACAGCGTTCTTTGTTCAAAACCCCGTATTCGTACATCTCCATGTAAAATGCAAGAGCGGTCCCAGCAGATATGGTATCGATCCCGTAGGTGTCGCAGTAGAAGTTAAATTCGAGGATCCAGAGAGGATCCCAAATGCTCATATTCGAGCAGGCGCCGATCGTTTCATATTCAGGGCCGTCTACTGTTACTTTCTCTCCTTGATACGGGCCGGTAATCACGGTGTAGCCGTCCACGGTTTTTGCACAAGCAAGTGTACATCCATGCCAGCATCCGTCTGGGATGACCTTGGTGAAATGCTCATAGAACTTCGGGGAATAGATCTTTGATGCTTTCGGGAAGCTTCCAAAACGGTAATTTTCGGTCGGTAACAAATCGTAGGCATCCATGATTTCAACAAGATGTCCGGTCCCAACCGCCCGCATGTTACATTGGTACCGATCAAGGTCCCTGATTTCTCTATGGAGTTTCGTTCCCACCGCAGCTACTTTGATAGGGTCAGCTGGATGATTGGAAAGCCCCCCAACGCTCTCAACCTTAACAACTACAGCTTTGAGTTTCTTATCCCGAAACACGGTTCCGAGGCCTCCGCGACCTGCTTGTTTGATACGCGGGACCTTGCGCCTGATGTCATAAAAAGAGAAATTCAGACAACCCCAGTAGCTATGTTCAGCTGCAACTCCCGAAGAAATAACGGAGACCTTTTGCCGACATGTATCAGTATCCTTGGTCGCATACATATGGGTAAGTTGCTCACTGAGAAGATGTGTATTAATTTCCTCCAATGGTGCTGTTTCGATGGTGATGGTCCCCTGTTCACCGTCAATGACAATGATTACGTCTTCCTTTGCTTTCCCCTGAATTTCAAGGGCGTCAAACCCAGCAAATTTAAGGTACGGCCCGAAGAACCCGCCAACGTTACAGTCGCAGATGATGTTCGTGGAAGGTGAAATGCTTAAGCAGAGTGATTTTCCCGATCCTGCGTATTGTGTAGTGCCGCAGAGGGGGCCGGTGGTAACAAGCAGTTCGTTTTCATCGCTATCCCATCGTGTAGTTGGTTTTATGGAATCCCATAAAAGTTTCAATCCGAATCCACGTCCACCAGTGAATTTCTTTTTCATGTCATCCGTGACCGGTTTTTCTTTGATGACCCCTGTCGTGAGATTGATGTATAAGGTTCGGTTCGCAAATCCTTTGGTCACTTCACCTTTCTTATAGGCATAAGTAAAATTCACTTTATGAGCTGCCTTGAGTTTTTCAAGATCCCACGTGTGGTCCGTGTTTCCGGTTTTGTATTCTTCAATTGGTATTTGGCCTTCGACCATCTTACGCCCCCTGCTTATGGTAGACGACCTGTTTGATGTTCGCGAGAGGGACGTCCACAAGTTCTAATGCATCCTCGGGACATGCACGCACACAGGACCCACAAGAGATGCATTTGAATGGTTCGATTCGGGCGTCTGATTTTCGCATCGCTCCAATCGGGCAGAATGCGACACACGCTTGACAACCCATGCAAATGTCTTTGTCAAGCCAGACGACCCCGTTTTTCCGACGTGCAAGCGCGCCGACCGGACACATGTCAAGGCATAGTCCTCGTTGATTGCAGACATGCATCGTATATCCACCATTGGTTTTTATGATGCGAATCGCTGATTTGCTCCCACCCTCCTTGGTTTTGAAATGAACCATGGAGCATGCTTTTTCACAGTCAAGACAGCCCTTGCATTTCTCAGGATGGAATATCAGGATTTTTACCGTGCTTGGTTTCTCCATTGGTTCTTTCCTCTAGAGCCAGAGAATGATGATTGAGTTCGTTATGACAACGATCCAGCACAACGCTGACACGCCAAGAGTAATCGGGTAATAGAGGCGATCTTTCACCGGGACATCAAGTTTTTTTACCATAAAAACTGCAGGGATCGTAATGACACCGATAAGTGCTGCAAGAAGCCCACTTGCAAGAATCTGCGGGATAAAAGCGACAAGATTTTCAAGGTAGAATCCCGCGGAGGAAAACACCGGGGTCAAAATCTGAGTAACAAAGAATCCGCCGATATACACGATATACGATGCAGTAATCCCGATACTTGCTTGATTAATGATCGTATGTGTTTTTTTCAGGTCCAGAGAAAAGCCGGTCCAGAGAAGATCAAAGAGTATTCCCTCAGCCATTATCGCAATCGCAGAGCACAGGAAGCAACCACCAAAGGGGTTGAATACCCGCAGTGCCCCTGCGACAAGACCCATGCCTGTCTGCATCCCTGGTTGTCTAAAAGTGATTCTGCTGAGAGTCATCAAACCGAGAGCAAAAATACCGGTCATAAGAGCACCTGCAGGGAGATTTGCATCACGTAACATTGATCCGATTATACATTCCGCAAAACCCCAAAGAGACCCAAAAACAAGGACTGCTGCGACGAGTTTCATGTTCTTCATGGTTTTATTTCACCTCGATTGTTACGACATCTTTCACTCGGAATGCCTTCGGTAAATCTGAAAAGACCGATTCACGGTTTTTGGTAAGCAACCCGTTTTTCATGTTCTCCCAGGTAACGGTTTTTTGGTAACCATCTGAGCCGATGATCGTATACGTGTGCGATTCCGGATTTTTCACCCCTGTTTTTATAACAAGATCGTCCAATGCAATACCTGAGTAGTTCAGGTCAGCGAACGCTCTTGTTTTTGTGAACGAAAACAGTTGGTCTATGGTATAGTGTTGTCCGTTGATGAGTATGGTGTTGGTGTTTGCCTGGGTTGTGTACACATAGACTGATGAGATGCTTGCGACCACAAGGATGGTGAGAGCAATGATGGGTATAAATCGGTCCTTCCCCATAGATATCGTTGTCACGCATATCAAGGTGGATATTTAAAAATTAGCTTTTGGATAGAAAGCAGTGGAGTATCGTTCCATTGGCTCTTCAACATAAAATTAGTTCGATTACAACACAAGTGAGATAATGATAAGGAAACATGTTTAATGATTGTGCCTAGCTACCCATAACCCCTTGTTCCGAATCTTTACTGCGACCTTCCGTAGCAATTCTTCATCCTTCGGTCGCCACTGAATCCGTTCCAGGAGCGCGTACGCGATCTCTGCATTTACGTTTTTAACAGGCCAAGTAACTGACCTTCGGTACGTATCAAGGAACTGCTGGCACAATTGGTACTTCTCATCGGTGAACATCGGATCCGTACTTAATATCGATCCACAGATGCCTGCGACATCCTCGACCGGTTTTCCTATCCGTGACTCCTCGAAATCGACACCATAGATACGGCCTCTTGAGAGAATAAAGTTCCGAAGGCTCGGGTCACCGCGAATGCGAAACCCCTCCTCTGACTTGAAGAGCGCGTGAAATTTCACCAGCCATTCAGCAAGCAGATCAATGACTTGTTTTTTCTCTTCAAAAGGCACTCTTTGGTCATTGATGAGATCACAGACGTTTTCCCCAACAATATAGCTCATCACAAGCACATAATTCTCTGTGTCCTTCTCCAGCGGCAGTGGCATAGAAAGTTCAAGGGAACCTTTCTTGAGGATCTCGTACTCGGCGTCCATGTTTTTCTTTAAGCCGGGTACGTACCATTTCAGGATACGAGCCTGGCCATTGAGCACCACGTATCCGACCGTGTTTTTCTTGCTTTTAAATTGTTTCTGCAACAGGGCAGGCTTGTATTTCTCTGTGGTACTGATTAAATCTTCGATAGTGCGCATGAATCACCAGCAATACAGTAAGATGCCAAATAAAGATTATTGTGTAGCTCTTTCATTTTTTTAATTTTTTTTTCATTCATCAGAAAAAGCAGTGCTTTCTGAGAAATTGGCTCATTCTGAAATGACTTGTATCGCATCGACGTATTTCCACCACAACCCGGAGGAAGTGATAGATCCTTGATCGTCGAGAAATACGATTTTGAGTTTCCCGTCCTTTGACTCATTGAGGTTTACGCCGTTGTATTTATACGCAAGCACCATGGTCAGACCGCCATATCCTGTCGGTTGTGCATCTGATGCATTGTCGGGGTTATAGGTGGGAACGTCTCCCATGATTGCGCTGAAATTAAAGGACCGATTCGTACCATCACTTGAAAACACGATGATGCTGTAATTATCAGGAACACCACTTAAGGTATTGATAAGTGTGAGAATACGGACGCCTGTGTAGTTGCCTTGTCCTTTAATCGAGGGATAGTTCGTTCGATATCCGCCTTCTCCTGTGAACGCTTCAAGCGATTCAAGTTGGTTCAGCGTATAATTGATCTGATGGCCATTATAAGTAAGATTAAGAATCGTTGTCCCCGGTTGGGTTGAACCCCCGGGTGGTGAGGTCTGCTTCGGAAGATTCACAACTATGAAAACACCTAAAGCGACGATAAGGACCACGATTAGTACAGCAGCTATGATTTTATTCGTCCTCGTTGCCATAAGAGCCGGTTAACAAAAATCCTTTTTAAACATTTTCTAAAAAATCGGTTTCCTTTACCGACCGTGTCGTAAGATAAATCCCTAGGAAGATGATTCCGCCACCGAGAAAGGTGTACGGCGAGGGTTCTTGGTGAATCCAGGGAATCGCATAGGCAAGAAGGGAGGAGCCGATTGGTTCGCCAAGGAGCGCGACCGATGCGACTGATGCCCGGATGTACCCAAGTGACCAGTTGTACAGCGTATGTCCAAAGATGCCGGAAACAAGCGCCATAAGAAGGATAATCTCATAATCCTCGATGCGTAAGTTATAGATCGGTGCTTGAAACGCGAGACAAATGAAAAACAAGGTGACAGTCCCTGCTGCATATACAACAAAGGCATAGGAGAAAACCGAGATGTTTTTCCGAATCTTGCGTCCCCCGAGGATATAGAGTCCTGCAGCAGCTCCACCAAGAATTGCAAGGATGTTTCCTTCCAAGGTATCCAGACCAAGAGCTGAAAACCCGTAGTTCCCAAGGACAAGAATGATTACACCAGTAAGGGAGATCGCTATGCCTGCTGCATTCACCCAGGAGAGCCGTTCCTTCAGGAAATAAAACGCGACTGGTGCGACGAGCACAGGATGCGCGGTGACGAGGATAACGGAGCTAGCCACCGAAGTTTTTGTGAGGGACGTGATCCAAAAGGCAAAATGTGCCCCGAGTATGATTCCGATCAAGATCATGATGATAAATGTCCGGGGCGGAAGGGTGCGCAGCTCATCACGTGTTTTTTTCCGGGAAAGAACCAGGGGCAATACCAGGAGTGTCGTGAAAAAAAGTCGGTAGAACGCGATGCTTAATGGAGGGGACGTACAGGAGAGAATAAAAATTGAGGCAAAGGAAACAGCGATAATGGAAATGAAAAGCGCAGTATATCGGTTTTCCATTCAACGCGGTAATCATCTACCGCGCTATTTGATTTTCCCTTATGTCATGTGCGGTCACGATGCGTTGCAAAATGGTTTAGGATAATTCAGGAGAAGGATGATTCCAAAAATGAAGGAAATCACTCCGAGTAAGGCAAAGGGAATCCATATTCCATACAAATCCGATAGCACACCGCTGAAAAATAAAAGCACTGTTGATCCCCCAGTTTGAAACGTGAAGGTGATGCCAAATGTCCAGCCTTCATTCGCTTCATGGGTGACCTCAGAGACAAAGGAGAAGAGGGCAGGGTAGGTGAGAAACACCGCTATTCCTAAAAGGATGAGCACAGGAATGATTACGTAGATGTTGGTGAAATACGAAAGCAGCAGTCCCATGATTCCAATGGTGAAATAGGATACAAGGAGGACTTTTTTCCGATTTATTTTCTTTCGGATTCGTCCATACGACAGTGATGAGATGCTTCCAATGCCGGTCCACATCGCAACAAGGAGGCCGATCACGGGTAAGGGAATGGTGGTTCGTGCATTCAACAGCAGGGGGAGGTAGGTGATGGTGACCCCCCATGATGCGCCACTGATGACAAAGGCTGGGACAAGCAGTTTTATTTTTTTTATTAAACGCCACGTGTCTGCACTCGCTTCGTGCAGAGTCTGCTTGGTTTTTACCTTAGGAACAATCATCCAATGATGGTCAAGTTCCCTGGTCAAGAAAACACAGACGAGAAGTCCGCCAATTCCAGCGAACCCCCAAAGGGACATAGGAAGGCCCCATCCCCATAGGGCCGTAAAGGAGAGTGTGGTGGCGATGGCAAGAAACGTCCCGATATCGGCGGCACCGCTTTGGATGCCCATGGCCCAGTCGAGCCTGTTTTTCTTATAGGTGCGTGAGATCCATCCGACTCCGATGGGATGAAAGAAACTGGTGGCAAGCCGAAGGATGAGCATGAAAAGAATGAGGGTAAGGAAACTTCGGCTGAAGGTGAGAAGAAACATCGACAAACCCGTAAGTAACAGTCCGGTCAGTAGAAAGGAGTTCACGTTTTTTCCATCGGCGATTCTACCGAACACTAGTTGTCCGATGAGGGTAAGTAATAAGCCGCCTCCCGTGATAATTCCCACCTCTGTGTAGGAAAGGTGAAATAATTCTCGAAACACAGGGAAAAGCACGGAGACTGCTGCAATCGAACCGTCGTTTATCGCATGAATGATGCCGACCGTCCATAAGATCCTGCCCTGTTCCTTCATATGCCGAGCGGAGGATAAGGAAAAAACCGTTATATGTCTTCCTCCAACGGGATTAACTGTTGACCTACATGTGTCTCGTGCATGATAAAACATAAACGTGATAACACCTTATCATGTCGCATGTTAGAACCAACTGTTCTTGGAGTATATGGCAATTCGGATACCGGGAAAACGACCCTGATCGTCGAACTGGTGGAACACCTTACCGCCGAAGGCTACAAGGTTGCGACCATTAAACGAACCAATAAGGCAATCTCCTTGGACACCGAGGACAAGGACACCTGGCGTCATCATAAGGCAGGCTCGCAACTCACCGTGTTCTCCTCTACCTCTGAAACAGATTTTTTGATGCACAAACCCATGGATACCTTCGAGATGGTTCAACGCATCACCGATTTTGATTCGTACGATATCGTGCTCATTGAAGGGGCGGATGACCCACAGATCAAGAAAATCCAGGTTGGAGCTGGAGTGGAACGGGACAGTACAATCTGCCGCTACGAACATAATATCGAGAAGGTCATTCAGACCATCGAAGATGAGGTCAAGAAGAAAACACGAGCGCAGAAACTACGAATCACGGTAAACGGAAAAAACATACCTCTTACGGAATTCCCTGAAGAATTTATTACCAGCACCCTTGAAGGCATGCTTCGATCCTTAAAGGGCGTCAGCCAGATTGAAACAGTCACAATACAACTGAAAAAATAAAAATAGCAACACAGGCGAAACTTTTCATTGTTTTTCTTCCGCATGGTCGGTCATGAGATAGTAGGATAATACTTTATACCGCCCGTTCATTTCTTATGCTTCATGCAACGGAAACGTCCTGCGATTACAGTGGACGCCATCATCATGAAGGACCAGTCGATTCTTCTCGTCCAGCGGAAAAACGGGCCGTTCCAAGGTTTCTGGGCGTTGCCAGGTGGTTTCGTTGAGTATGGGGAGACCACCGAGCAGGCGGTTATGAGAGAGGTTCGAGAGGAAACTGGGTTAGAGACAATCGTGTATGGGTTACTGGGGGTTTATTCAGACCCGAATCGCGACCCCAGGGGTCACACAATCACGGTCGCTTACTGCATGACAACAGTCGGAGGAACTCTCATCGCTGGCGATGATGCGGCAGAGGTAAGGTATTTCAAGCGCGATGAGTTGCCAAGGTTAGCGTTTGATCATGCGAACATCGTGAAGGACGCGTTTAAGAAGTGACAGGTATGGAGTTTTGTCCGAAATGTAAATCACTCATGCTTCCGAAAGAAGGGAAGCTTGTCTGTGGTAAATGTGGAGCTGAAGGAAAGGAGAAAGGAAGCTCGGTGGTCGTTGAGAAACAGCAACATAAAGAGACGGTTGTGCTCGAAAAAAAGATAGATATCCTGCCGAAGACACGTATCGAATGTCCGAAATGTGGCAATAAGGAAGCATTCTGGATTCTTCGTCAGACTCGAGCGAGTGACGAACCAGAGACAAGAATTTTCACGTGTACAAAATGTGAACATCGGTGGCGTCAGTATTAGGACTGCTTTTTGGAGAGAAAGGTTTATTAACAATTGTTAATAACTATAGTATGGTATGAAAAATAATAATGACCTTGCCTTGATAAAGACCAGTCTAATCGATACATTCGAGGACGTCAAAGAAGCAGTGCGTAAAATAGAAGGGCGTTCGCGCGCAGGCCTAATGCTTGGACTGCAGGAGATCGGCTCTTCCCTTGATGGCTTCGTTGGGGCGTACTACCCTGTCGCTTCCAACATCATTATCGTCAACACAACACCGCTCCGGCGCATCCTTGAGACAAATAAAAGGTTGCTCAAGCCGTACGCGTTCCATGTCCTGCTCCATGAGTATATTCATTCGCTCGGGTACCTGGATGAAGCGACCACCGAACGAAAAACCTATGAAATCAGCAAACAATACTTCGGTAAAGACAATATCATCACCAAGTTCTCCACTGATATGCGGAAGTTCTTCCCGAACCTCGTCTATCCGGTTCATGGGTGGATTCCTCCCAACACTATCTCTGTGATAGAGCTTGTCCCCGGGTTTGATTTCTCCACCTCGGACTCCTATATCACATAACAGGAGAATATCACCTTTTTTTGTCCAACAATCCATGTCTGATATTAAAATAAGGAAAATTATATAAATATGGGAAAACAATTATCATTCATAAAAAGAAATAAAAGAGGTCACACCATGAGAAAAAAAGCACCATTTGCAGTAGGAATATTGTTCCTCTTCGTCGCACTCGCATTTCAAGCCTCTGCGCTCACACCCTCTATCACTTGTGTCGAGACTCAAGAGGCGAACGCTGTCGACACCTTCATGAACAATATAGAGAAAGCAGCATCTCAGTCGACGAGCGTCAATGAATTCTACGATAAGGTTCTCAGCCTCAGCAATGGTCCTGACTTCCACCGTTTCCCTATCCTCCAAGAAATGCTTGGTAAAGTCCTCGGCTTCATGACTGGGATGAACCGGGGTCTTCTGAAGGGAACATCCCTTGGCGATCAATTATCCGATCTGATGAATCGGATTTCACCAAACGCACGCCCTGACTACCTTGTGATCAGCTATGGGGTCTATAAGCGCTACAACCCTTTTAAGGAAAACACAGTCACACATTTGAAACCCGGACTTTCTATGTGGCGGTATTCAACCGCATCGGACCTTATCAAAGGGAGAACACTCGTACTCGAACGCAAACCATTTGGCATTCACCAGAGGATCGTTGGACCGCAAATCGGCCTTATGCGAGGCTTTAAGGGAATTTATCTCGACCATGAAAGCAAGCTTACAGGTAACTCCTATATCTTTTTCATAGGGCATGCGCACCGAATCCGGGTCTTCGATATCACACCGTTCTCCCAATAAGCCCCCTATCTTCTTCTTTTTTTTCTTTTTTAGCTCGTTCCCTTCGATAAGAAAAACCTTGTTTTTAAGAGAGATTTCGACAATTGCCTTAGTAAAACGCAGAAAATTATATAAATGATTAAGATAATATAGATTACGATAATTGAATCTTACGTCGAGAAAAGAGGGAAATATATGGTAAAAACCAAAGGAATCATTGCAGTAGGAGTAATACTTCTTTTCATGGGTATGGCATTCACCCCAATCACAGCCATAACGCCTACACCAGTGCAAAAGGAAGTCGCGACGATCAGCACCCTTAGCTCTCATATACAATTGGCGGAAACCGATTACATCACCATGGAAAAGGTACTACCCACGTTAATGGATAAGATGAAATCTGCTACCTCAGTATCCGACCTCATTAATATCCTTCAGTCATTCCTCACAGAACATGGGAGACGACTCGGCCTTGTCCTTGTATTGAACATGGCAATTAAGATCATCAGACTACAGAACAAAATCGAACAACTACGCCCTGTCCGTAAAACCGCGTTTATCATGAGCTGGGGCTTCACCAACAAGCTCCTGGCTTTAGGGAAAAATAAGCTCAATTTCGCTCGACCGTTCACCTTATGGTTCTACTCAGGACGATCCAATTTGGTACTGAACAGCCGAACGATTATCGTAGACTTCAGGCCCTTCAGCATCAAGATGGTGACGGGACGCCAAATCGGGATGATGACCAATTTCATTGGTATGTATCATTTCGGTAAAAATATGTTTGGCGAAAAAGCACGCACGTTATTCATGGGATACGCTGGATCCATTCGAGCATTCGATCTCTCGCCGTTAAATAAATAATCGACGAGATCCCTCAACTCTTTTTTTCCCCTTTTTTTCGTGGTCTTTGTTTTGAAAGGAAAGAACTCTTTTAATATGCTTGACGTTCATGGGGTTTGGTATGACGCCCTCTCAGATCACAGTCATCCGAAGCCCGCGACGGAAAAAAACGATCCAAACAAAATATGCAGATGGGCAACTGTGGATCTACCTTCCCGCAAACATGGGACGAACAGAGGAAGAGAAATGGGTTCACCGGATGATTGAAAAAAGCAAGCGATGGGAACAGAAGGCAGCCTTCAAGCACAGCGATACGTGGCTCATGAAACGTGCCCAGGAAATCAACAAGAAATATTTCGATGGCGCCTTACACCTCAATTCTATATGCTTTGTCACCAATCAACATGCACGCTTTGGAAGCTGCACCTCGACGGATCACACAATCAGAATCAGTGATCGAGTGAAAACCATGCCCTCCTGGGTGCAGGAGTATGTGATTCTTCATGAGATGGTGCATCTTGTGGTCCCTGATCATTCAAAAAAATTCTGGGACCTTGTCAACCAATATAAGTTCGCAGAACGGGCAAAGGGCTATCTCATTGCCCTAGGCGCAACCGACGAGGAGACAAGTGAGTAACCACAGATGAAAAGTGTTGTGCATAGTGTTCAACCTTTATGTAACCGCTAAAATATCAAAATATATATAATGTTCTTTCTTGATATCCTCAGCTAGTGAGGTAGGATGATGAAAACACTCGTTGATGAATTTGGTCAAAATGCAGGGAAGGTATGGCAAGTATTAAACGCCCATGGCCCCCTGAAAGAAGAAGCATTAATCAAAACAACACGGCTGAATCAAGATGACCTGTGGGCAGCTATCGGCTGGCTCGCACGAGAAAATAAGATTTGTAAAGAAAACAACATGTATAAACTTGGAACCACCAATCTCACCCCAAAGATCGGTACCGATGCAGGGAAGGTTTGGAACACGCTTGCAAAGCAGGGTGAAGTTGATTTGACAACCATCACACAAACCACACAAATCACTGAGGTTGATGCGTACTGCGCACTCGGATGGCTTGCACGTGAAAACAAGATTATCGCAAAAAAAATACGCGCCAAGGAAAACCAATTAAAAGTCGCATTAAAAAAATAAACACGGTAACAACAATCTGAACAGTAAGGGCTCTACGGTCAAATATACCAAAAGACCGCTGGAGTCCTGATTTTCTCTTATTGTACCACCTTTTACGCCTGCTGTAGATAATCCTCTAAAAAAACCATGCAAAACTATATAAGAGACTGCTGACTACTGGTGGCACGAAAGAAGAGAAATAATATTTCATTTTTCCTCAAAAATGGAATTGTTGAAATCTATTATTTTTTCTTTTACAACCACCCATCCATTAGATATGGGGTGAATTCAATGAATCCACAATCAAAAGGTAGACAACGAAGAAAAAATCAAGATGCGTTTCAAAAAAGAATTATCCGATGCGGTAGCCTTCAACGTCCCGTGTACGAGCATGAGACCTGTCAGGAGTACACGATAAAGGTAGGCTCGGAATCCCAAAAAATTTGTAAAAACTGTAAACATTCTTTTTAAAGAAAACGACAGAACGAAATGTTTCTTTTTTTCTCTTAATCTATTACGAAAAGAACCGGAGGTGACACATTACTATGAGAGGAACCGTACAATGGTACGACATCCGAAAAGGATTCGGTTTTATCCGAGGGGAAGACGGTACAAAAGTCTTTGTCCATAAAACAGCGATCCCTTTTTTCGACATTTACCTTGAACAAGGTGAAAACGTCGAATATCAACTAGGAATCTCAGAACGAGGTCCCCAAGCAATCGATGTCAAAAAGCTATAACGCTTGAATTTTTTCAACACAAGGGTGATGTCAACGTCTTTTCGGCTTAAACACAGGGTATTTTCCTTGTCGATGCGCCTTGGTAAGACGTTGATACTCCCTCGCATTTTTTCGAATCATCTCTATAAAATGAGGATCTTTTCTTACAATTTTTCCGGGGATGCCAAGGACAAGACTATGTTCAGGAACTACCATATTCTCGGTCACCAGTGCACAAGCGCCGATGATCGATCCTGACCCGATCGTCACGCCATTGAGCACTGTCGCTTGAATACCTATGAGACAGTCATCGCTGATGCTTGCCCCATGCACCACGGCCGCATGACCAACAGTTACGTTTTTCCCAAGCTTTACCAGATGATCGTGATCGGTATGGATGACACAGCAATCCTGGATATTCGATCCATCGTCAATCATAATAGAATTCTCATCACCCCGAATCACAGCATGAGGAAACACTCCGCAGTTCTTCCCGATTGTGACATCACCGATAATCACTGCACTTGGTGCAATGAAGCATGACTTGTGGATTTTTACCATTCCTGATAGCCTCTGCTTCCTTATAAAAAAGGATATCTTATAGTTTATTGTACAAAGCCGGGTCTCAATAAAAACATAATATATTTAATCACACATTCTATGCACGATTCATAGTGACCATATGAACGAGATTGCATCATCATTCGGGACGCATGCTGGTGAGGTGTGGCGTACGCTTCATCAGTACGGCCCTCTGTCAGAATCAGCATTAGTAGAGCATACTCATCTCAGCACCTATCAGTTATATGTCGCCATAGGGTGGCTTGCACGAGAAAATAAAGTCAGAAAAGAAGATGAGGTTTACACACTTGGCGAGACCAACCTGATGCTTCTCGTTGGAAAAGACGCTGGGAAAATATGGCGAGCCCTTGATATCTGGGGTGAGGTCGACAGCGTCTCTCTTTCCAGGCTCGCGCGTATCAGCGAGGACGATGTCTTTTGTGCTGCTGGTTGGCTTGCGCGTGAAGGGAAAATCGATGCATCGATCAGAGACGTTGATGAGAAAAAAATCCTGTTCTGGTTAAAATAACAACGATTTATTTTTTATTCTTTTGGTCTACGTTTCACAATCCCTTTTATCCTGCTCCCAATCCCTTGGCTCGCTTCTCCTTTCTTCGATGAACGAGGGATGATTTTTTTGGCTAAACGTTTCAGTTTTCCTTTGAATCCTGGCTCTTGAACATCTTGAGACTGGTCGTTGGTTTCCGCTGTACGTCGTCTAAACAGTCCATTCTGAGCCTTGGGCGGTTTTTGTTTCTTGATATCAAGACCAGCTAATGTACCTTCTTCGGTGATGTAGAGCTTAAACGTGCTTTGGATTGGTTTTTCTTTTTCCCTTCGTCTCTTTATGTGTTGATGCACTTCTGGTTCATTCGGCGGTACTGGAGGAACTTGGTCTTCTTTGTTTGAAAAAATCCTACGTTTCGTTCTTCTTTTAGTTGCTCGTTGTTTTTTATAAAAGTCTAACAAGGATAAACGGTTTTGTTTCTTGTGGGCGTCTCGATGAATAATGTCATTCGGCTGTTCAGGTTGTGGTTCTTGGATAGTCTCGACTGACGGCTCGGTGATCTCCGCTCCTTGCAGTACCGCATCGGCATCGTTAGATGCGTCCTCGGATAGTTGGAGATTTTTGACACGCTTTTCAATAGTGTCAAGTTCCTTGAGCAACAAAAGGATTTCTTCGTGGGTTTTCACACCGGATGCGTCCCTTCTCTGTTCGGTATCCACTTTTCTCTTCGCCCCTCACCGTTTTTCTTGTTTCACCTTACAACAAGATAACGCTGTTCAATAAAAAAACCTATCTCTTCTCTAATGCTTCTTTTCTCCAGGCTAGGAGATTTTCTTAGTACGACTGAATTTTCTCATACCGAACAATCGACTCGTCACAGTAAGGACAATATTCCTCTATGATGATGAGGGAATCGATCTTCCGTACGGGAATTTGTTTCGTCTCTTGTTTACATACTTTACAGTATGTCATGCTAATCACCTGACAAAAATAACAATGCCCCAATAATAATTAGTCTGTACTCCTATATAAACATTCCTATCTAATAAATAAGCATTAACTGAATACCGACAAAAAACTCGAACTTTTTAATTAGAGCACATCATATCATGAGGGTTTATTTTTGGAAGAAAAGACCAGAACTTCTTATATAGTTCTTACGATTTTTATAATATCTAACTGTTCAAATGGCTCATGACACGCGGCATCTATGGTTAAGCTGAGGTATCCTTCAAGGATCCCTGGGTCTAGATGAACCTGTAGTACAAGATTGGCGCTTCCTTTGTTATCAGTAAAACCACAACAACCACCACCCAATCCCTTGATGATAACCCTTGCGCCTGTGATTGGATGGCCCTTCGTGTCGTTGACATGAACAAGAAAGGACGCATTTGTCGCTTCGTCATCAGAGATTGTTGTCACCATAGGATTGACCGTGACGATAAGCCTTTCGGGGAACAAGCAAGGATTCAGGATGTACGAAAGGATCGCACTAAGCGCAACTGCCCCGATGATAAGTGACACCGTGACTCGAAGGGGAAGGCCGAGGACAGCATGGTCATCGCCAATGAAATAACCAAGATCTTTTCTTCTCTTCATTATCGAATCTCCCAGACAAAATCTCAATCGATAAATACTTTAATATAAGTATCACAACGGAGTATTAGTTTATTTACTTTTTATTTGAAGACGAACAGAAAAATGATACCTTTATATACCATGAGCGGTCAAGCATTGACACGGTTATTCTTGGTGCGAAATCAACAAAAAGAAAAAAGAGAGAGATAGGGAGGGGATAGGATTCCCTATTTCTTCACTATCGAGAAGATGAGGATCTGCATTCCTTTCTTGGTTTGTTCTTCATCTGCGACCTTGACGGTAATGGTGAGCGTGCCAAGACCGAACACCTTGAGTATCGCCACAGTGACGGTCTGTCCCGCAGAGATGTTGACAGTACCACTCATGGATTTATTGATTCGTCCGAGAATGCCACCCTTCACATGGAGCGACCAGGGGACATTCGTCACATTGACTGCCCCATTGTTCGTTATCTTCAGCGATATACCCATACCTCCCATGATACTGAAATTCAAACCAACTTTGGTGAACACATAGGCAGACCCAGAATTCAATCCGCTATCATCATCATAGGGAGCTGCAATCACGGCGGTGTCACCATCAACACAGGTGGAAGCGCCAAACTGGTCTCCTCCTGCACCATCTGAGGCGAGTAGCTTCTGCTGTTGAGTCCAGGTGGTTACGGTACGGGTGAACACATACGCTGACCCAGAATTGGTCCCTTTATCATCATCACCTGGTGACCCAATAATAGTGGTATTACCCGAAACAGAGAAGCTGTAGCCGCTAAACAAATCCCCTGCCGCTCCATCTGATGGAAGCAGTTTTGCTTGTTGTGTCCAGGTGGTGCCGGTGCGGGTGAACACGTACGCTGACCCGGAATCAACCCCGTTGTCGTCGTCTTTCCATGCTGCTATAAGGGCGGTGTTTCCATCAATAGCGGTATTCCAGCCGAAATTATCCCCTGCGGCGCCATCCGAGGGAAGGAGTTTTGCTTGTTGGGTCCAGGTGGTGCCGGTGCGGGTGAATACATACGCTGACCCGGAATCGATTCCATTGTCATCATCATAATAGGCTCCGATGACTGCCGTGTCGCCTGAAAGAGAACCAACTGCAAATCGATCTCCTGCTTGACCATCGGATGCGAGCAGTTTCGCTTGTTGGGTCCAGGTGGTGCCGTCGCGGACGAACACATACACAGACCCTGAATCGTTTCCGTTATCATCATCCCAGTTTGCGCTGATGAGACAGGTATTGCCATCAAGGGAGACATAAAAGCCAAATTGGTCTCCTGCAGCACCGTCTGATGCGAGAAGCTTCTGCTGTTGGGTCCAGGTGGTGCCGGTACGAGTGAACACATATGCTGACCCGGAATCAGCTCCATTGTCATCATCGTGAATGGCTCCAATCACGACAGTATCACCCTTAAGGGAAAGACAATAACCAAACTGGTCCCCTGCTGCGCCATCAGAGGGAAGGAGCGTCGCTTGCTGGGTCCAAGTGGTGCCAGAGCGGGTGAACACATACGCACACCCAGAATCGACCCCGTTATCATCATCAAAAGGCACCCCTACAAGAGCAGTATCGCCATCAACAACGACAATACCTCCTAACTGATCGTTTGCGGCTCCTTCCGAAGGAAGAAGTTTCTGTTCTTGGGTCCAGACGTCTCCCATCCTTGCTTGAGGATGATTTGGGATTGTCGTGTAGGTCGTACTTATTTTCATGGATGTGACTGCAGGTATCGCAGTAGCTAGCACCAGCATACAAACAATTATTCCTACGATTTTCGTTTTCATTTCTTCTTTCCTCCTAATAGTTCCCTTCTTGTTTCAAGAATCAGTCTATCCTTACTTTGTCATTTTCTGCTGGTTCCCGAAGAAAACCTGATCCTCCTTGAGGTTTAATATCATGTTCTATGTTATAAATGTATCTGGAGGAATAAAAATAAGGACAATTTATAACATATCCTTATAAATTCAAAAGGGGAAAGCATTGACACGTTTAAGGACTCAATGCATTACCCTGTTTTCTATGGAAACAGGCGATAGATCGTCACATTATCGCTATAGTTTTGCTCAACACCATAATAGACTTTTATCCCAAATGTTGGAGAATGATGGAAAGGAGTTACAGTAACTTTAAAAGTAAATGTCCACGGTGGACTCGTCTCGTTTCCAATCAGGACGCCATCAACGTAGAACTCTACCTTAGAGATACCGGAAACGTTATCATTGAAGATAAACATTGGATAAAAATGAGCTCTATACTTGAAATGATAATGCAGGAAAAGCGGAACGGGATACTCCGCAATCTTACGATCATTCCAATACAACCCGTCATCAGGAATATGTCCAATTATGGGATTATCTTGCATGACATTGGTTTTTTTCTGAGGAGAATCTCCAGCGACTACCAATGATTTCTCAGTAACAGGTGCAATCGCTGTAGTGATGCAAGTTCCAACGAACAAGAGAATGATTCCAGCAACCAAACCTTTCTTCAATAGAGATATTGTTTGCATTATCTTTCCCCCGCAATACAATTTTATAACAACCAACCCCTTTAAAAACATATCCTCAGAAAAGAGAACGTTGACACGGAACGTAAGTTATATAGCTATATATTTAATACTTATTTTTGTCAATCTGGGAGTTATGATACCAAATAAATTGAGGTAGTATGATGATTTCTTCTGACGAAAATGCCGTGATTGGGCAACCGATTTATCTTTTAATTGCGGCAGTTGTATCTCTAGTCATCATCGCGATATTTCTCGTTACTCTATATGCCAAGACGATTGAATCTCAAAGGTATGCTGTTGAACATGAAATCGATAAAATTTTATCGCAGTCAATGACGATGTTTGACTACGCGGATGAGGGCACCTTTATCACAATCCATGTTGACTTTCCTTCCACCATGCGTTTCATTGTCTTTGGTGGCCTACCTCAAAACGGTGCTGAACAACCTACAAACCTCAGCCTCAACACATCAATGTGCAACAATTATTACTATATCATGGTTGACGGAACCATTCGCACAGGCCATACCAATGTTTGTTTTTCAGCGAAGAATAGTTCTCAGCTAGCATTGTTTCGTTCCGGGAGTTATTACCTCAATCTCGAACTAGTTCGTGAAGGAGAAATGACATATGTTAAAGTCTATTAACAATTCATCTGGATTCATGGGTCTTACTCTTACAACTCTTGGTCTTTTGATAGCATCTGGTATTCTTCTTCTCGCGGTATTCTCTCTTGTTTTTTCTAATCCTTGGCAAGAAACCGAGGAGCTTCACGCGATCGCACGTGGCGTTTCGACACGCATCCAGGATATGGACTCAAGATTCTATGAAAGTACCATGTTGTATCAATGCCCAGGTAGCAAGTATCAATATACAATACAAGTGTCAACCGAATACATCACGGTCTCAGCCAAAAACACCTGGGGGGAAATCTTCTCTGTGAAAGAGCGATTCGTCGTTCACCCGTGGCCACGAAACGACACATTAAACTGGACCAAGGGGAGTGAACTGCATCGTTTCTTAAATGAGACCTATGGTCACTGGGGAACTCCAGAAGATTCTCTCCCCTTCATGAACCTGACAGAACTAGAAAACGATCGAGAGGAATGTGCGACTCTTCTTGCGTTGCATCCACTTAGAATACGTTCGAACACACCGCTGTATATTGAGAAGGTCTCAATATTCGATGACACCGGAGAAAAACATGATGTTATCCTTCTGTATCAAACCGGATGATTGTTACTGTTCATTTTTTTATGGATAAAAATATAATTATGAAAAAAATATTTTTTTCCTCGACGTTCCTACTATTGTTGATGTAAAAATACCGTCATCGTTATATAGGCATAATCCTATTCTTTTCGTGAGACAGCGATAGTCGTTGGGGAGGCAGTACGCCATGTTTAACGCAAAAATAAAGTCAGAGATCATAAAGGGAATTATCGATGTTACATCACCACTTGTCAATGAAGCAAAATTCAATGTCACCTCAAAGGGGCTTACCTTACGAGCAGTTGATCCTGCCCATGTCGCAATGGTGGATTTAGAACTGAAAAGCTCTGCATTCGAAGAGTATAAGGCAGATGACATGGAGCTTGGCATCGACCTTGACAAGCTCAGTGGGATCATGAAACTTGCCACTGCTGAGGATTTAGTGTCTTTGGAATATGACGAGGAATCAAACCGTTTGATTGTAAGAATCGGTAATCTCGTGCGTCGGATGGGACTCATCGACACAGCCGGGATGCCTGACTCCAAGGTCCCCCATTTAGAGCTTCCAGCAAAAGCGATCGTGAGAGCCTCAGAACTCAGTAAAGGAGTGCGTGCGTCCGAGGCGGTTTCTGACCATCTCGCGTTAAGCATCGATAAAGACTCCTTCGAACTCTTCGCAGAAGGAGACACCGATACTGTGAATCTCAAATTACCAAAAAGTCTACTAGTGGAGCTGCACGCCCCTGGGAAATTCAAAAGCCTGTTCTCCATCGACTACTTTAGCAACATGATCAAACCAGTACGAGGCGATGACACCATCACCATAAATCTTGGAAATGATAATCCGATTCGTGTCGATTTCGACATCGCTGAGAAAAACGGTCATGTCACCTACCTTCTCGCACCGCGCATCGAATCAGAATAAACGACTCTTTCTTACTTTGTTGTTTTGAAAGGGGTGCGTTGTATCATAAAAGACCATAAAAGACAGCGGTACATCTGGTTTCAAATAAGACCGCTGGGGAGCAGCTCCCTTCCAACCGAGGCTGAGTTTCTCCAGGAGCTGCGAAAACAAAGCAGGCTTGTTTTTCACAAAGAGTTGAAGGACTTGGGCTGTTGGCTTATACGATTCCAAACAACATCCGGTGTCATTAAATGTCGTTACCAAGAAACAGAGACAATGAAAACGCTCCTTCGTTCGTTACATTCTATTAGTTCCAGTACTGTTGAAATAACACCTGAGAAAACGTCAGGCACCATTCGTGGTGTCACACGTACACATTAATAAGAAAGACACGAGGAATCTTATGCTTGTATCTCTTCCCTAGACAAAATCCCGTAAATTTTTTATGTTCGGGTTTTGGATACCGCAGGTTTTTACAGGGAAGATTTCCTCGAGCAACACGATTTCGCCGATGAGACCTTGGTAGAGTCGATTCACGGTTTCGCAGAATTTTTTAGCTGTCCGAATGTCCTCTGCGTTGAAAGAGATTTGCCAGTCAAAACTCCCGTGGATATACGAGCTAGAGACAATGAACACATTGAGGTTCTCTGCGTTTTTCTCAAGTTCTCGTGAGATGATGATATCAAGAATTTTCGACGCTGGGGCATTGGATTTTTTTATTAGTAAGATGTAATTCTTTTGATGAAACCTTTCGGTTTCTACCACCGCGTGGTACCCCCAGATCGTTTTGTCGTTCTCAAATTTTTTCATCATTTTCCAGACTTTTTGCCGTGAAAAACCGCAGCGTTTTGCAAGCACATCGATACTTTCATTTGAATTTTTTTGTAGCTCTATCAACACCTTTTTTTCATCGGCATCTATTTGACGCGCACTAACTTTTGGCATACTCCCATTGTATTGTAAAAATGGTATGAGTATTTAAATTTATTGAAACGATATTTCACAAATTATTGGTATTGAAAATAGATGATGAAGAATAGATGTTTATTTTGTTATGTGGGTTCTGTTTTTTTGGGGAGGTCTTTCCATGTGAAAATCGGATTTTTCACCGCCCCGACTTCATCGATTCTTCGAACCACGGTATTGTATGGCGCGTTTTTCACTACATCAGGTTCCTCCTGTGCGATTTTCAGGAGAGTATCAATGTAGATATCTAAGGTCTTTTTTGACTCCGACTCAGTTGGTTCAATCATCAAGGCTTCTTTGACCAGATGCGGGAAATAGACGGTCGGAGGATGCAGCCCGTAATCAAGCAGTCGTTTCGCGACATCTGACGCTCGTATTCCTCTTTTCGTCAGCAGGTCTTCACAGCTGAGGACGAACTCATGTTTCCGTAATGTTCTTCCCGGAAGGGAATAATACCCTGAGTCTACCAGTTTCTTTTTCATGTAATTTGCGTTCAAGACAGCGATTTCCGAGGTTTCTTTCAGTCCATTGCTGCCCATGAGGAGGATGTAGATATACGCCTTCAAAAGAGAAGAGAAATTTCCATACCCTGCCTTTATTTTCCCTATGGAATCCGGATAAAGATACTCAAGGCTGAAGGTGGTTCCTTGTTTTACCACACGAGGAATGGGAAGGAATCGCTCTAGGCGCTTCTTGACGCCGACAGGGCCTGACCCAGGACCGCCGCCACCATGGGGCGTGGAAAATGTTTTATGTAAATTCAGATGCACGATATCAAAGCCCATATCACCAGGTCGCGCTTTCCCCATGATTGCGTTCATATTTGCCCCATCATAATACAGGAGAGCACCCGCCTTGTGCACCAGTCGTGCGATTTCGATGATATCTGATTCAAAGATACCAAGGGTGTTCGGGTTGGTCAGCATGAAACACGCGGTTTTTTCAGAAAGCGCATTCTCAAGGCCTTCAAGATTCACTGTTCCGTCCTCTGTAGAAGGAATTTCGATGACCTTATATCCAGCCATGGCAGCACTTGCAGGATTCGTTCCATGCGATGTATCTGGAAGAATGACTTCATCACGCGCGTAATCCTTCTGATACTCATGAAACGCACGGGCGAGGAGAAGACCCGTGAACTCTCCTTGTGCTCCTGCAGCTGGCTGGAGGGTAAAGCGGTCCATCCCTGAAATTTCGCACAGCATCGATTCCAGTTCATACATGATTTGAAGTGTTCCCTGGATCGTGGACACATCTTGATTAGGATGCAGTAACGCGAATTGTTCCCAGCGACTGATTTCTTCGCAGATTTTTGGGTTGTATTTCATGGTGCATGATCCCAGCGGGTAAATGCCGGATTCTATCCCATAGTTCATTTGACTGAGATGAAAGAAATGTCGCATGACCTGTGTTTCATCGAGATTCGGGAGAGGTACGGCTGTCGTTCTCTGCAGTGCTTTGGGCAGTGATCGAAGAGACGTAGAGTGCTCTTTTTTATGATCTTCGAGATCCTTTAGTAATGGCTCATCGTAAATAGCGCTTCGGTACATCATGCCACCTCTTTGAGAAGCTGGAGGAGATCCTGCATATGCTCCTCGCGATGTAGTTCGGTTACTCCAAACAGCACGCAATTTTTTAGATACGGATAATCTGGTTCAAGAAGAAGCCCCCCGTGGATTCCCCCTTGGAGGAGGGACGTGTAGGTTTTTTTTGCATCATCACATTGGATGACGAATTCGTTGAAATGTGTCCCGCTGAACTTCAGTTGATATCCAGGGATCTTCGTTATCATCTTTTCAAGATCCTGGCCTCGTTGGAAATTCATTTCACTGAGGTCTTGTAGTCCCTGGCTTCCCAGCCAGGCGAGGTACGTCGCTGCCGCAAGCATGCAGAGTCCCTCGTTCGTACAGATATTACTAGTCGCTTTCTCTCGTCGTATGTGCTGTTCCCTCGTCTGGAGGGTCATACAGAACGCTCGTTTTCCCTCAATGTCTTTAGTAAGCCCAATGAGACGACCCGGGATTTGCCGTACAAATTCATTTTTACATGCGAAAATACCAAGCGTCGACCCCCCGAAATCAAGAGGATTGCCGAGACTTTTCCCTTCTCCGATGACAATATCAGCGCCGTACTCACCTGGGTTTTTAACGATTCCAAGTGAGAGAGGATCAACTCCAACGACGAACAAGGATTGATTTTTTTTACAAAGCTTTGCAATCTCTTCTCCATCATCTTCGAAAATACCAAAGAAGTTCGGGTTTTCTAGATATACTCCTGCGGTATCCATATCAAGAATCTTCTGGAACGCTCTGATATCAACTTTTCCCGTTTTCTTATCATATGGTACTTCCTTTATGACGATGCCTGCTCCCTTGGTGTAATTCTTGAGCACGCATTTTTTCTCCCAAGAGATGTTTGCAGGGATGACAAATGTTTTCCTCCTGTTGATTCTCGTGCACATCAGCGCTGCTTCTCCAAGCGCGGTCGCTCCATCATACAATGAGGCGTTGGAGACATCCATGCCTGTCAGCTCTGCGATCATGCTTTGATACTCGAAAATCGCTTGTAAGAACCCTTGCGACATTTCGGGCTGATAGGGTGTGTACGCAGTATAAAATTCTGATCGAGAGATAACTGATTTCACAGCGGCTGGAATATAATGCGGTTTGACGCCTCCTCCTAAAAAACTCGGCAGCTCACAGAAGGATTTGTTCTTCTGGGCAAGGATTTTGAGTCGTTCTTCCGTTTGTAATTGCGTGAGTCCATCGGGTAGTTTCAGATGGGTTATCTTTATTTTTTGTGGGATGTCGGAAAAGAGGTCATCGATGTCATGATTACCCAGTTCGTCTAGCATGCTTTTTTTGAGAGGTGTATTTGGTATAAATTGCATTGGTACCCCTATGGGGTAACGGTCTTCTATTAAAGAAATTTATCATAAGTGCTTCCGCTGGGTTATATCTTACCGAAATAGGTGATTGCATTGAGGTTTTTTATCGAATAATCCCAGATTTGCAGGCAGAGGGCATTCCAGATATTATCCTCTATCGTACCAGTAACTTTTCCAAGGATCTGGGTCTCATAAATAGGGCCTGTAATATCACCTTGTGCTGGTGTCGTGGTGTAGTAGATCGTTATTCCCTGACGAAATGCTACGTTGAGGACCGGTTCGCATCTCACAGCACCTTCCCCGGTTCTATAGAGGATGGTATCGCCATTTTGAATGAGAAAATGTTGATGGGTGGGCGTCTCGAGAATAAGGTATCCTTTCGGTATGTCGTCGTTGATGACCTCATACGTTTTTATGCATTGATAGGCATCAGGATGCTGAAAAGATTCTATGAAGACTTCGATTCCCATCAGATGCGCAACAGTTAGAAATGGCAGGTTTGCAACTATTAAAAAAATGCAGATTTTTTTTACTTCGTGAAGACTCCGTCTCTCCATTCATTTGCCTCTCGTTTGGTGTCTTGTCCCGTGTTAGCCTTTGTCAATAATTCTATTTAAAAATATCCTGACATAATTTCAAAAAGGCATAAAACCAGCAATTTTATTCAGGAGACACAAAAAAACATTAAGAGGGGAACGGCATTACCATCATACCATGCAAGAGATTTGGACCGAGAAATATCGCCCGAAAACTCTTTCTGAGCTTGTGGGACAAGAAAGCATTGTCGAACGACTTCAGGCGTATGTCACCGTAAAAAATGTTCCTCATCTTATATTCGCGGGACCACCAGGAACCGGGAAAACCACCGCGGCACTCGCCCTCGCACACGAAGTCTTCGGGGAAAATCGCTGGAAACAAAACTTCATTGAACTAAACGCAAGCGACGAACGAGGCATCGGAATCATTAGAGGAAAAATCAAGGATTTCGCACGGACCGCACCGATAGGAGCAAGCTTCAAGATCATTTTTCTCGATGAGGCGGACTCCCTTACCACTGACGCACAGGCGGCGTTACGGCGGACCATAGAAAAATACACCCATATTTGTCGCTTTATTCTCTCAGTGAACTACTCCTCCAAGGTCATCGAACCGATCCAATCGCGATGCGCAGTTTTCAGGTTCAAACCGCTCAGTGCCGATGACGTAAAGAAATACATCCGTAAAATTGCTACCAAGGAAAAACTTGAGATTACCCCGGATGGCCTCGAAGCACTAATCTTTATCGCACGAGGGGATATGCGCAAGGCGATCAACATCCTGCAGGTCGGCGCATCCCTTGACAAGAAAATCACCGCTGAGCTTCTCTATGAAACCTCAGCGACTGCACGCCCTGAAGATATCAAAACATTGATGACGACGGCACTTGGTGGTAACTTCATGGCAGCACGAAATCAACTCTATGACCTTCTCATCACCTATGGGCTCAGCGGGGAAGAGATCATCAAACAGATCCATCGTGCGATCTTTGATCTCACGATCCCCGACGAACAGAAAGTCCATCTCATAGAAAAAACAGGAGAGGTAGAATTTCGAATCGTGGAAGGAAGCAATGATCACATCCAATTGGAAGCGTTGCTTGCCCAATTCATGCTTGTCGGTAAAAAACTAAAGTAATTTCCGTTCTTTCAAAAACCTTCCAAGGGCTGTCCCAAGTTCTCGAGCGGTTTTTTCACCGACACCATATCGTATGCGAACAATAGGAATACTAGTCCTCAGAACCCGGGTTAGATCTATTGGTGTTCCACTCACTATGACATCACATTTTGTGGCGTTGATTGTCTCCTGGAGATCCTTTATCTGCTTTTTCCCATACCCTATAGCGGGAAGCACGTTCGTAAGATGCGTGTATTTCTCGAACGTATCAAGGATCGAGCCGACTGCAAACGGTCGCGGATCGACGATTGTTTTTGCACCGTATTCTTTTGCAGCAACCATACCGGCGCCGAAGGTCATACTCCCATGGGTTACTGTGGGGCCATCCTCGATGACTAGGACACGCTTCCCGGCAATCATCTTGGTATCCTCTGCTGTTATCGTTGAGATTCCTTCGATAATCTGTACTGTGGGGTTCACTGCCATGACATTAGCACGGACGAGATCGATATCCTCTCTTTGAGCAGTATTTACCTTGTTAATAATCACGATATTAGCACTTCGAACATTCACCTCTCCAGGATAGTATGCAAGCTCATGTCCTGCTCTGTGGGGATCCGCGATTGTGATCCATAAATCAGGGTGAATAAACGGGAAGTCGTTGTTGCCTCCGTCCCAGATAATCACATCAGCTTCCTCCTCGGCTGCGTGTAAAATCTGTTGATAATCAACACCAGCGTATACGATACCTTCCATGTCGATATACGGCTCGTACTCCTCCCGTTCCTCAATCGTGCAGTTATATTTATCGAGGTCATTGTAGCTTGCAAAGCGCTCGCAAACCTGCTTCGTTAAATCCGGGTCATATGGCATAGGATGGCGGATTGACGCAACACGTAATCCTTTCTTTCGAAGGATTTCAAAGATTTTTCGCGACACCTGGGATTTGCCGCTTCCAGTTCGAACTGCACAGACCGCGATTACTGGTTTTTTCGATTGGAGCATGGTACTTTTTGGCCCAAGAAGAATGAAATCTGAGCCAGCGGCATTTGCTATCGCGGATTTCCCCATCACATAGGAATAGGGCACATCACTGTATGAAAACACCACTAAATCGATGTCGAACTTTTTGATAAGCTCTGGCAATTCGTCCTCCTGAAAAATCGGAATCCCATCAGGGTAGTTTTTCCCAGCAAGCATCGCGGGATACTTCCGCCCGGCGATATTAGGTATCTGTGTCGCGGTAAACGCTACCACATTAAATGTAGCATTATCCTTAAAATACACATTGAAATTATGAAAATCTCTTCCTGCAGCACCCATAATAATAACGTTGGTTCTTCGAGTCACGGAAATCCCAGGGAGGGAATAAGGTGGAGGTTTATAGCTTTTTCTTCATAATCCCTGGAAAACAATCCATTCGCCACCATTAATTACATAAAGTCGTTATTGTTTCTTCTCTTGAGGGATGATGTAGATGAATCGTGAAGCAGTACCTTTGATTATCGGAATTTTGCTCCCAGTGCTCCTTGTTGCAGGTGTTGTCTTGTACCTCTCCGGATATGACATTACAATATTTCTTAAAAAAATCGATATCATTTATTATCTCGTTATTATACCATTCGTGCTTGGGTTCCTTGTCATAATTATTTGGTTCCGGCGTGAAAAGGAGTAAATTTTTTTTCTAGGACTCAGCAAACTAAATCGTTTTATGGGTAATATCAAGATCGGTCTTTATGAAATACCGCTTCGATTATTTGAAGATACCTTATCCCGGATGTAAGATGAGTACTAAATATAAAGAAAGTTATAAATACGCATAATCTATATCAAAATCTCGTTGGATGAGATGCACAAAAGGTAGAGTTACAAAGAATTTTCTTTAGGCTACTTTTTGGCAGAAACGTGGGAAGATGGGATGCATGGACTCGGTAGGAGAGCAGTAACGGAGGGATACCATGAGAACTCACCAAAATCGGATTAAAGGATCCCTCCGTTCTTCAGGATCTGAAGCGGGTTTAGCAATCGAAGAAAAAGTCGATGATATTATTAACGCCCATTCGGAAGTTTTTCAGAGAGGGAGAGTAACAGGAAAAAATTTCTCACCGAAAAAAAACCAAGACGAAGAGGAAAACTCCATATTCTTCTTTGCTTCAAACAAAAAAAAGATATCTACTGATAAAGGGACTGAACCTGAGAAAAAACCACTGCAGAAAAAAACAAAGAAGCATATACGAATTGGAAAAAAGAAGAGCGATACATCAGTCCCGGTTGATTCAAAACCCTCCGTAAAAAATAAACCTGTAAAAAATGATTTTTCGTTTTGGAAGGGGCAGAAAAAAGATAGTACATCACAAATTGTTAAAAAAAATAAACGCATAGGTTTCGGAAAAAGGAAGAAAGAGATTCCTACCGGGGTTGGAGTAGAACCCCTTGCAGAGAAAAAATCTACGAGAAATGGTTTCTCTTTTTGGAAGAGACAGAAAAAAGACCATGTAACAGAAGCTGCGAAAAATAATAGACGTTTAGGTTTTGGAAAAAAGAAGAAAGAAGTACATGCTACTACTGAAGTAAAACCCATTATCGGGAAACGATCAACGAAAAAAGAAGAACAACTTTCTCAATTCGAAGAATCAATCGCCCAGGTCAAACCTGATGAAGCGACATGGGTCGATCAGCAGATCCTCGCAAGCAGCACCGCTAAGGGAAAAATAAGTCCTAATATAGAACCTTCCAAGAAAGTAAAAGAGGTACCTCCGACAACCCCCACACAAATAAAACAACTTACCGATGAGGAACTAGAGGTGCAAGAATCTCCCGATGGCGGAAGGATAAGTAAAATCCCTGTATCCATCTCGGATGACTCGTACTGGGTAAAAAAAGGAAAAAACGATGAAGATGTCACACCATCAGCATTTGATGAGCCAGGCCCCGCCCCAGATCCAAAAAAAATCAAATTCGATGAAATCACTCCGGATGGACAAATCAGATTTCTTAATGAGGCAAAAAAACTCAAATACATCGTATTGAGCCAATTAGGATACTCAGACGAAACGATTGAAGAAATCGACTTTTATCCGTTACGTGAACCCTTCTCTTATGTTGAAATCATACGCGAAAAAGAATCACTCGATAAACGATACGTCCTCATTGAAGTCCAATTGACTGAAGAAGAACAGAGATTCTTAAATTTTATCAAAGAGACGCTCGGAGGGTTTGCGTTCAAGACTGAGGAGCTCGAAGAAAAAGGGGAGGCGAAATATCTCAATGAAAAAGTCGATGAAATCATTGACGACTACATGCTCAAGATTGATACCCAATCGAAGAAAAAAATCATGTTTTATCTAGAAAAAGAGTTCCTGGGTCTCGGAAAACTCGAAGTGCTCATGAAAGATCCAAATATCGAGGATATCTCGTGCGATGGGTCCGGCGTTTTTATTTTCTTATATCATCGCCGCTTCGGTTCGTTAAAAAGTAACGTGAAGTTCAACGACGAAGATGAACTCACCGCTTTCGTTGTAAAACTAGCGCAGAAATGTAATAAGCACATCTCTATCGCTGAGCCGATGTTGGATGCTACCATGCCAGATGGTTCTCGTATTCAAATGACGTTGAGCACAGAGGTCACAACGAAGGGTTCGACGTTCACGATACGGAAATTCAGTGAAGACCCCTTCTCTCCGCCTGACCTTATTGAATTCAACACGATGTCGTCCGAAATGGTCGCATACATGTGGCTTGCGGTTGAAAACGGTGTCAATGCTTTGATTGCAGGTGGCACCGCGGCAGGGAAAACGTCGACGATGAATGCTATCTCACTCTTTATTCCTCGAGAATCGAAAATCGTTTCTATCGAAGAAACTCGAGAGATTAATTTACCGCATCCGAACTGGATCCCCGGTGTCGTTCGCTCAGGGTTCGGCGAAGTTGTAGGCAATAAAGTCATTGGAGAAATTGATCTCTATGATTTAATGAAGGCAGCCCTCCGACAACGACCTGAATATATTCTCGTTGGAGAAATTCGTGGGAAGGAAGCGTATGTGCTGTTTCAAGCGATGGCGACAGGACATACGACCTATTCAACTGTACATGCAGACTCTGCTCAGTCTCTCATCCATCGTTTAGAAGGGAAACCGATTGAAATCCCACGGATAATGCTGCAGGCATTAGACATCGTATGCATCCAAGTCATCTCTCGAGTGAAGGATAAGCGTGCAAGGCGATGCAAGCAGATTATCGAAATCATCGATATTGACCCGACCACAAAAGAGATTCTTACGAATGAGGTCTTTCGCTGGGACCCGATAGAGGATAAATTCGTCTATTCCGGGAAGAGCTATATCCTAGAACGGATCAGAGCTGAAAAAGACATCAGTCGCGAGGAGATGATCAGTGAAATCAAGAACCGAGCCGCACTGTTAGAATGGATGAACAAAAACAACATCCGAGAGTTCAAGAAAGTCGCGACCGTTGTCGCCCAATACGTGGATAATCCAGCTGAAGTCATCAAGAAGATCAAAATAGAAGTATGATGAAAAAAATAGCGGTCTGTCCAAAATGTCATACAGAAATTCTCTGTGAGGGGACACCAGGTCAAAAAGTAGCAGTGAAATGTCAACAATGTGGGAAGAAAGGCATCGTTGTGTTTGCTGAACATGAGATAACCCTTGATGAAAAAAATCTCGTAGAACTCGATTTCTATCCTATCCTGGAGCCTTTTTCCTACATCAAAATATTGAAAGATGCGATCTCCCTTGATAAATATTATAAGGTTATTGAACCACATCTCTCCGATTCCGACCGCGCGAACTTACATTTTATCCAAGAAACCTTGATGAATTTGATCGATGTCAGATTGGATGAGCTGGATAAAAGCGAGGTTGAAAAGTTTCTCATCGAGAGGATTGACCGTATCATTAGTGATTACAAGATGAATGTCGATCAGATGTTAAAAGCAAAAATCTTGTACTATGTGAAACGGGATTTTATTTGGTATGGTAAAATCGACCCTCTGATGCGTGACCCAAATATCGAAGATATATCATGTGATGGGTCTGCTCTCCCTATTTTTTTATATCACAGGAAATACGGATCTCTCAAGAGCAATGTACAATTTCCTGATGAGACGATGCTCTCCGCGTTTGTGATACAACTAGCGCAAAAATGCGGAAAGCACATATCAATTGCTGAACCAATGCTTGATGCAACGATGCCCGACGGCTCACGTATTCAGATGACGTTAAGCAAGGCGATTACAACAAAAGGATCGACATTTACCATAAGGAAATTCCGCGCGGATCCTATCACTGCAACGGATTTGATTGGCTATAAAACCATGTCAGCGGAGATGGTCGCGTACATGTGGCTTGCTGTCGAAAATGGAATCAACGCCCTTATCGCAGGCGGGACGGCTGCAGGGAAAACATCGACGCTCAACGCCCTTTGTTTGTTCATTCCACGTGAATCGAAGATTGTTACCATTGAAGAAACCAGGGAGATCAATCTGCCGCATCCGAACTGGATCCCTGGTGTCGTTCGCTCAGGGTTTGGGGAAGTCATTAACGACAAGCTTGCTGGTGAAATAGATTTATACGACCTTATGAAGGCAGCCCTCAGACAACGACCTGAATACATTCTCGTCGGGGAAATCCGTGGGAAGGAGGCGTACGTGTTGTTCCAGGCGATGGCGACAGGACACACGACCTATTCAACGGTCCACGCAGATTCCCCGCAGTCGCTCATTCATCGGCTCGAAGGGAAACCGATTGAGATTCCACGAGTCATGCTGCAGGCTCTCGATATTGTCACGGTTCAAGTGCAGGCCCAGCTTGGGGACCAACGCGTCCGACGATGTAAGCAGATCGTTGAGATCGTGGATATCGATCCCATGACAAAGGAAATTTTGACGAATGAGGTGTTCCGCTGGAATCCTGTAGAAGATAAATTCTACTATTCGGGGAAAAGCTACGTGTTGGAACGCATCCGAGGCCAACATGACATGACCAAAGACCAAATGATGGAGGAGCTCAAACGGCGTGTCGAAATTCTCGAATGGATGAAGGACAATAATATCCGCGCATTTAAGGACGTCGCGCGTGTCGTCGCATCCTATGCAGAGACCCCTGGTGAATTCATGGAGAAAATCAGAAAAGAAAAAAGGGACGCGACCGCCCAGCAAGAAGCACCTGCAACAGAAGTCCCTCCAATAGAAAACACGACAACAGAAAACTCCGCACAAGAAACGACAACGGAACCTCAAGCTACAGAAAACTTAGGCGCATCGATTGATGAGAGTGCTGCTTCAATAGAGGAATCTCCCGAACAGGAGTTAAAAAAAAAGAGGTTATTGAGTTTTAAGAGGAAGGAATAGAATGACACTCACAAAATATCAACGGATGAGTTATAAATGGTTGGGGCAATTTAGTGAAAAAAAGGTTAACGAACATCTCGAGAACAACCTGTACTCTGCCCACATGGAGATACGGGCCGGTGCGTACTTATCGTACGTGCTCCTCAGCACGGTTCTCGTGTCGGTCGTTACTTTTGGGTTTTTCGTGATTCTGCTATTTGTTCTCTTTCCTGTGATGCATATCGCCTTAGAAATCGGGTTCATGATTTTTTTCCTGCTCATCCCGCTCCTCATTGGTCTTCTCACCTACGTGATTTTGGTATCATTACCCAAAAGCCGGGGGAAAGCCCGTAAAAAAAAGATCGATGTCAACCTCGCCTACGCGATTAACTTTATCTCTGCGATGGCCTCCGCTGGGGTCACTCCCACCGAGATCTTTAAAAGCCTCTCGAAACAAGAAATCTATGGGACCATAAAGGAAGAAGCAGCATGGGTTTACCGTGATATTAGTCTGCTCGGCCTTGATGTGCTCACTGCCATTAAAATAAATATCGCACGGACCCCCTCGCAGAAATTTAAAGAATTCCTCCAAGGCATGGTCGTGACCGTCACCTCCGGTGGCTCGCTGAAAACCTATTTCATGCACAAGGCGGATCAATACCTCTGGGAAAATCGAAATGCGCAAAAACAACTCCTAGAAACCCTCGGGATTATGGCAGAAAGCTATGTCACTGCTGCGGTCGCAGGTGTTCTCCTTCTTCTCATTGTTATTCCTCTCATGATGATCATCAGCGGGCAGTGGAACGCGATTTTCCTGTATGTCCTCATCTTGCTTGTTGTCCCACTTATTCACATTGGTTTTGCTGTGGTGATTCGTATCCTTTCTCAGGAGGCGTGAGTGATGGAAAAAACCGCGAAACCTGTCGAACTCCAAAAAACCGGTTTTATCAAAACTCTCATTCTCACTGGGCAGATCACAAGACTCATTGTCTACATTGTTACCGGTATTCTGGTCTCGCTTTTTCTCGTCCTTGGGGTCCTGTCGATACTTGGCATCATTAACATCTTCATTGGGCCTGTCGACTTTTTTGTCTTTGCCTTGCTCTCAGGCGCGGGTCTTTATGGGATGTATGAAGCGTTGCGTGTCCGAAGAATCGCAAAGATTGACGCGATTTTTCCTGACTTCATCCGTGACCTCGCAGAGTCTCGTCGTGCTGGCATGACGTTCACCAAGGCGATCCTCTTCGCATCGAAAGGCAACTACGGGATTCTTACACCAGAAATCCAGAAAATTTCTCAGCAGGTCTCCTGGGGCGGCAGCGTTACTGAGGCATTGATTGCATTCTCCAAGCGAGTCAATACGAAATCTATCCGGAGAACGATCTCCCTGATTGTGGAAGCGAGTAACAGCGGGGGGAATGTCGCTGATGTTCTCGATGTCGCAGCCAAGGATGCCCGTGAGATAAAAATGCTTGAAGCGGAACGGAGGACCAATATGGCGTCCTACGTGGTCGTTATCTATGTTGGTATGTTCGTGTTCCTGGCAATCGTATTGATCTTATGCACGAGTTTTATTCCTGCGATGGTGGGTGGTGAAGGGAACCGAGGGATGGCTGGACTCATGGGCGGTGGAGGAGGTGGAATATCACAGAAGGATATATCAGGGATGTTTTACCTCGCATGCCTTGTCCAAGCGTTCGGGTCAGCTCTCGTCGCCGGCGTCTTTGAAGACGGACAATTTTCTTCCAGCATCAAACACATCTTTATCATGGTCTTGCTCACCTGGTTATCGTTTAAAATGTTATTGGGTGTATAAATGAAACGGGGTAAGACCTCGGGTTGTCACAATGCTCAGAATGAAGCTGTTTCTGAAATCATGGGTACGTTTATCCTCATCATCGTCGCTGTCACTCTTTTTTCAGCTCTCTCGATCATTATTCTTAATCCCTGGTTTAATTATTCCGATGAGACACCTCCTTCTGCCTTCTTGGTTGGAACGATCAAAAATAATAATGTGATCATTGAACATCGCGGAGGTATCACGTTAAGTCCGCAGACAAAGATAACGATATCCATCGACGGTGTCCCCACGACGTTTACCGTGAATCAATTTAATTATTGGAAAGATACCAATGGCGACGGCATCTGGAGCATCGGTGAGCAGGTTGTTTATCCTGGGGGGAACCTCCAAGGCAAAAAGGTGACCTGTCTTATTGTCGATGTCAACAAAAATACTGTCGTCTTTGACAAAACCCTTCAGAGTGGTTCTATCGCAACAACACCTTACACCCAGGTGCTCGAACCCTCAGATATCTCGGAGTCGTCTGCGACCTTAAACCTGTATTATAATTTATTGAATGCAACTAATTTTGCTTCAGGTCATCTTAATTTTATCTATGGATGCTCCGGGGGACCGTATATTAATTCGTCCGCAGCAAAACCTCTCTCTATTTATGGGTACTACGGGTTAATCTTAACGGGCCTGTCCAGTGGCACACAGTACGAATACTGGGCACGCATGAATTATAGTGGAGGCGTCCTCCTTGATGGCCCCTTAGCATTTTACACCTACCAGACCATCCGAGGCCTCTGGCATCTCGATGAACCCATGGGATCGACGCTTGCTCATGACGTTATCAACCCTTTGTGCAATGGTTCTGTGGATGCCGCAACGTTTGGAAACGTGGGGATTTCCAATGGAGCGTTGGCTTTCCAGGGAGACTCTGAATCGGTAACTGTCCCCCATCACCCAAAATTGAACATCACTGATAAAATCTGTATCGAGTCTTGGTTGAATCTATCGAAAATAGGGGCGGAATTCCCAGGGAAGATTTCAGAGTTGTCCGTTAAAAATATATCTGACGTCCTCAACGTCAACTGCTTTGAGCCAGATGTAATCCAGATTGATAGTAATCTTTATGCTGTCGCCTATCACGATAACACCTCTTCGTACGTGACAACCTTTAGGATGACTGAGAGTGGTGTCTTTCAAGGCACGATTGACACACAATCAATAATCGTGACCCATTTGAACAATCCTGAGATTATCCATATTTATAATCATATTTACGCCGTCGTTTACGGGGCTGTTGATTCCCAAACCGAGGCAAAAAACCATATTGTGACGATGGCGATCTTTCAAAATGGAACGATTAGTGCGAGTATCGACACCTTTGATTTCCCTGAATATTATGGGAGAACGTCCAATATTCTTAACGTCGGACCCGACATTTATGCTATGTCATTCGGCGGTACATCCTCGCAGGTTCTTCCAACCGGTTATCTGGTAACTATTCGTATCGACACGCTCGGTCAGATCGGTCCAAATGTCATTGATTCATTAAAATTTCCAGATATCTATTGTTCTGAGACGTCCCTCGTTCATCTTGCAAACACGACCTATGCGATCGCATACAATGGATACGGGGTAACCGCTGGTCAAGCTGATATCGTTACCTTGGAAATCCTTAGTAACGGATCCATCGTCAAGACGTTCATAGATGCTTGTCAATTTGGTGTGCCCGCTGGATTAGAACCGAGGATGATTCTAGTCCAAAACAACGTGTATGCTATCGCATATAGTGCTGATTCCAACTATCAACTGAAGGCTGGATTTCTTCAAACCGTGTCCATTGATTCTCAAGGTCATATATTGAACTCCACCCTTGATACCTTGATGCTCCCGGTGACGTACGTCTTCCAAATTGATTTCATGTGTTTGGATAATGGCATCTATGCGTTAGTGTTTACAGGTGGTAATAACAGCAATTGGAATCGTGGATATGTTGCAACGGTAACCATTGCAACCACAGGGATTATTTCAAATTCGGTTTTGTCTCTCTATAAATTCAAAGATCGTGTTACTTCCGTCGCTAGCGGCCTTGTCCTTCTCAGTCGAACGAACGAATTGATGACTTTGTATAGTTCAACGAATTCAAGTTTCAATGGGTTTCTGAGTATGGAAAGAATAGACCTCACCGGGACATCCAAATGGATTATCCATAAGGGTGATTCCTTTGACATCCTCGTGAATAATGATTTGATGATTGGATCGATGACTATAGGTAATACAACCTATTCGGCGACAGGAACAGTTCCGTTCGATACATGGATAAAAATTGATTTCACCTACGGTCTAGGTTTTTTAAAGCTGTACATCAATGATGCGTTACAGGCGGGGGGAAGCACCGCTTGTACAGGAACGATAGCTACGAATACAGACCCCCTCATTTTCGGCGGAGGGTTGTACGGGTCTCTCGATGAAATAAAAATTTCCAGGAGTGCGTATGTTCCGTGATGAGCTGTTACTTCTCAAAAAAAAATTCGTGGCCATGAGGAAACAAGAATGTGATAACATGAAGGCTATGAGAAAAAAATTCCGCAGTTGCACCATTCTAATTAACCAGCGCATCCAGCGAAATACCAATGCGGTTTCTGAAGTTGTTGGAACCCTGTTGCTTGTCGCGATCGCGGTTTCCCTGTTCGTCATGCTCGCGTTTATTTCCATTAACCTACCTTCTATTATCTTCTCAAATCCGACACCGTCTGCAAATATCATTGGGATGGTGCAAGGCAGTGGAATAGTCCTTGAACATTATGGAGGCCAACCTATACCGCTTGATGCAGAAATTCGGATCATGTTTGCCGAGACACCAGTGGTCACAACGGTGGGTTCGGTGTTAGATCCAAAATATAAAACAGATGGTGCATGGAACATCGCTGAAAAAATTTTCATCCCTTATAATAATACAAATCTCCCGTTAATGCAGGTCACGGTGACAATCGTCGATAAAGCAAGCAATTCTGTGCTGATGCGAGGTATACTCCAAGAAGGATCCCAATCTGTGATTCCTATCGCGGTGACCTTATACGCGGATACATTGACGACCAATACAGCGAATGTCCATATGGATTATAACTTTTTTTATTATTATGGAACCAAAAAAGTGAGCTTTGTCTATATTGTCACATCTGTATATAACCTGAATAGTAGTGCTCCTTGGACGGAGACCCCGTGGATCACCGTAGGAAGCCAGAATGGGTCATACAATTATGTCCTCACCGGCTTACAAGAAAACACGCAGTATTTCTTTCAAGCGAGAGTTCAATACAATTCATCTTCAAATGCTTCCCAAAAAGTCATCGCTACCGGGACGATCAAATCATTTCAGACGGATAGCTACTCGGTGGGAATATGGCGTTTTGATGAACCATCAGGCTTGATAGTGATTGATTCATCGAACCATGGGAATAACGGTACGTTACTTCCCGCTGATGTGACACAAACGGCGCAGCGGCTCAATCAATCATCTGCCGTCCTTAACAGATCTTTACGTTTCGACGGGTACAATGATTATGCGGTGATCAGTCACGCTGCATCCCTGATGCCAACGTCAGAAATTGCCATTGAAGCATGGGTAAAACCAGAGCCTAAATCCGAGTATAAGGCGACCAGCATCGTCCGCAAGAACAGCACGATGTTTGGTACCCAACTCTACGGGTGTTATGAGCCTGATATGATAAAAATATCTTCGGATAGATACGCGATTGTCTCACGGAATGCGTGGGCGCAACGTGGTTTCGTGTACACGACGCAAATCTCACCTGAAGGAAACATCAGTAGAAATGCAACGACCAGTGTCGTTGATATGCTCCAATTTGAATCAACCGAGTGTTACACGCCGAAAATCGTCAAAGTCGTGGCGAGTACCGATATTTACGCGATTGTCTACAGAGGACCAAACAATTATCTTTATATGGCAACTGTTCAGATTTTTTCAAACGGGAGTATCAATAAAACAGTGAGAGCTAGGGTCAGTTTAGACAGCACTGTGAATTGTTATTATCCTGATATAAATTACACAAATGGAAACTACTATGTTGTCGTGTATTCATCGTTTGAAACATATTTATCTGCTGCTCGTTATGTCGGACGGATACAAACAGTGCGCATCACCCCTACTGGGCAGATCACCCCCGCTATCGGGTTTTACAATTATGGATCGACCTTAACACCCGCGGGTATCATGCAATATCCTGATATTGTGTACGTTGAGGGCAATTTCTTTTCTATTGTTTATAGGGATTCCGACACTGATGGTGCATTGCGTTCCGTTGAAATCAAAAGCGATGGGAGTATCACCCCTAATCTCGTGACCTATAAATTTGATGTGGATAACATCTCTAATATCCCAATTAGGATAATACAGGTGTACAATAAAGTCTATGCTATTTTCTATGGGGACTCGGTCGGGATGATTATACAAGGTGCCGCGATTAGGACTATCGAGTTGACCAGTACGGGAACATTTAATAATGGACTAGGGTACGCCTTGGTATTGCCCCCTGCTGATTGGGGTTCGTTTGCTGATCCTGGGATTATCCATATCAATGGTAGTATTTTTGCGGTAAGTTATCGAATTAGTAACACCAGAGAAGAAATAAAAACACTTGAAATCTCGAATACCGGGCTTATTACGAACCATACCTACGATCCCGCTTGGAAGTATGCGTTCGAAAACCAGGGTGGATCCTCGTTTACTGTCATTAACCCGAAGATTATCGAAGCGAATTTCAGTCAGCAAACCTATGCGATCGTATACCAAAAAAGTATCTCGTATACAGGGACAAATTATTTGGGGAATGATATCAATAATGGAGTCCTTTTGACAATCAAAATTCGAGGTAATGGCACTATTGTGAAGAACAAAATCGATTATACTTTGTTGGGCCCAGTGAATTTCTGTGCCCCTGATTTCATTCATATTGCTAATGATGTCTATGCGGTAGCGAGCAGAAGGGCCCTTTATGGTACTATTTCACTTCATACCCTTCATATATCAACTGGCGGAAAAATCGATAATCATTTTATCGACACCCTTGATATCGGGATGCCAGAGGTCTACCCGGGATTAAATATTAAAATTGTGTATGTGACAAATGACATCTACATGATTGTATTTGACAATTACGGGAATCCTGCGGTGACCATAAAAACCGTGCAAATCGCAAATGACGGTACAATAACCCATACGATCCTGTGCTCCTATAATATTACGAAAGGTGGCTATTCCAATTATTGTTCCCCCAGTGTGATACGGATAAGTAACAATATTTTTGCGGTCTCTTACCATTTGACCAACTATGCGAGTAAAAGCGAATTTATCAAGACCATACAAGTGTTGCCCACCGGGAATATCACAGCAATCGCTACCTTATCGATGAACGCCTATTTCTCATCGGTAGCTGGATACGATGAATATACGAATCTTCTCCCTATTGAGGGAAGCAACCATCTGTATGCTTTAGTATTTGGGTATGATAACTACTTTAGTGGGCACCAAGGTGCAGCAAAAATAATGGTTGTACAAATCAATGACACAGGCCTCATCAACCAGAACCTTTTCTCAACATTCACGTTTAACGCCTATGGATCTAGCAGGCCGAATCTTATTCACCTCAATAAAAACATGTATGCGATTGCCTATTCAAACTCCTATTGGGTCGGTGTCTACAGGATATATCAAAACATCAATACCTTAAACATTTCATCGAATGGAACTTTTATAAAAAAAATAGATGCTGTTAATTCCTACGTAGATAGCTCGTTTGATTTCGCCCATAGTCAGATTCTTGATCCGCTCATCGGAGATATTTATGCTCTTGTCTATACGGTGCCGAATGGTGCATCGTACAGAGGATATGTCAGCACGATGCGCATTGCCTCTAATGGATCTATTTATCGGACGGTTAATAATGTGTACATCGATGCTTCGTTGGCTTTGCTATCTCCATCAGATATCCTGCCCTGTCCCATTAACATCAGCAATCATCTCATTGCAGTCTGCTATAATGGGGATTATGACGATGGGTACATCGAAGCCATCGATATCACACGAAGTGATGTGAGTAAAACATTACACAATATCATTTCGAAAGCAGGATCGTACGCGATACAAGGGAATGATACGGTTTTTGTGGCAACCCTCACAACAACGAGTGGTGTGAAAACCCTTTTTCAACCTATCCATCATGGGTGGAACTACCTAGTCTTAACCTATGATCACACCAAAATCAAGTTCTTCAATAATCTGACGAATACATCGCTTGTTTGTAATAGTAATATCATCAGTACAGCAAATAATATCGTCTTTGGCGGGTTCAGTGGTATTTACGATGAGTTTGCTATTTATTGTACCCATCTGAGGGATGATGAGATTATTACTCATTATACAACCTATGCGCCGTAGAGGAAACAAGGAAGGTAGATGACATGGACAAACATGAAAAAATAGTGCTACTTACTTTGAGAAAAAAGAACCATGGTCCTTTTCGTTATAATACAGGTGCGGTATCCGAAATTATGGGTACGATTCTGCTATTATCTATTTCTATTATCTTATTATCACTTTTGTATCTCTTGGTTCTCAACAACGCGAACAATCCTTCGAGCTACGGACACGTCTCCCCTTCCGACATCGTTGCTTCCGTTGATGAAAAGAATGTTTATCTGCAAAACAATGGCGGCAATCCTATTTCGCCAAATACAAAACTCATTATTACGGTGAGTGGTCAAAAATATTTCGCCACAGTGAAGGATTGTCTTGTTGATACAAATGGTGATGGACAATGGACCATCGGTGAACGCTTGGTGTTCATACCCCCTGGTTTTACAAGCTTGAACGGGCTCGAAGTCTCAGTGGAGGTCATCACCCCAGACAATAACGCGATGATTATGTACGGTCTTCTCCAAGAGGGGTTCAGCGGTGATTTACCCTACGTACAAACATTGAATCCTCATGATGTCTGGCCGCATAGTGCATACATGAAATCGTTTTATAATTTTATTGCAAATAAATACACACCTGGGAAGGTATGGTTTCAATGGAAAGAGGCCACGAGCGCACAATGGAATGTATCATCAAAAATCAATATCACGGTTCCATTGTCTGGTTTTCAGGATGTGCCACTCTCCGGTCTCACCTCCAATAAGAATTATCTCTTTGAGGCATGGCTTCAATATACCTCAGGTAACACAACTGTCAACGTTACCGGTGGGATCAAGCTCTTCACCACACAGATCGATGCAATGGGTGTGTGGCATTTTGATGAACCCTCAGGTGTAAAACTCTTCGACACATCTGGCCAATATCCTCCGAATGATGCGACTCTCCAACCCAATGATATTCGTGGACCTCAACGATTCAATGGGGAGCTGAATCATTCAGTTAAAAGTTTAAGTTTTGATGGCATCGATGATTACGGTCAGGTCGCAAATTCAAATACGATTAGTGTCACTGATGAATGTAGCATTGAAACGTGGATCAATCGTTCTCAATACAGTAATGGGCTGGTAGGAAACCCGGTCCAATCCTCGTTGGCACAATTCGGCTCGTATGCTTATGGGTGTTATGAACCTGATGTGGTTAATGTTGCCCCTGGGATTTATGCAATCGTTTCAGCGAACGAAAATTCGCAAGGTTACTTAGCTACAGTTAATATCTCAACCGGTGGACAGATTATATCAAACGCCACCACCTGTTTCATCGATACATATAATTTTGATACTTCAAGCAGGAATCAAAAAATTATTCAAATAAATCAAAGTAACGGGATTTACGCAATTGTATATGTTAAACCCAGCGCTGGGAATCAACTCTATCTTAAGACAGTGCAAATTTTGAATAACGGACGCGTTAATAAAACTGCGATTAACACGCGGGTTCTCGATGTATTACAGTCCTCAGCCCCCGATATCATCCATATCAATGGTACATGTTATGCAGTTGTATATGCAATAAATGCGGTGTATACAGGCACTTTATTATCGGTTAATGTATCAGACACCGGAATCATTTCTCCTGTGAATAAACGATTAACTTTCACTGGGGACATCATGCAGGAGCCAGAAATCATCAAAATAGTGAAAAGCACTGATTTGTACGTCATAGTGTATAACTGCGTTGGGGATGATGGTGGGATACGCACCGTGGAAATAACTGACCAGGGAGCGCTAACTGATATCTCCCACCACATCTGGTTTGATGATAATGATGGTGGAAATCCAGAGATCATCGATATCCATGACGATATGTACGCAATCGTCTATGGCGGTCCTATCTATCGACAATCAGGATATTTAAAAACAATAAAAATTAATTCAAATGGTTCAATCGATCTGAGCCGTACGCTTCCACCCCTCATAAAAGCCTATGATTCATTTATTTTTGAAATGACCGCAAGTTTCAAGATTCGCCAACCTCATATAATCCCAGTGAATGGAGGACAGAAATACTATGCGATCTCATATATCGTTGATACTGGTACAGCAAACATCCCAGGGAAAATCGTGACCGTGAAAATCGAAGACGATGGAACCGTTCGTCCGTTGACACAATTATCATTTACCTTTGAACCATTTTTCTGCCAGACACCATTGCTGTTCAACGTCAACAATCAGGTGTATGGTATCGTGTATCGAGCTGATTCGTCTGATGGGATGCTGAAAACGCTAAGAATTAATAAATATGGAAAGGTTAACAGCACTCCTATTTATGACTTTAACAAACTTGGTTCATACAACTGCTATGAAGAAGATGCACTGCTCACCTCAAACGGCCAATATGTGGCGCTTGTCTTCCGAAGCATCAATAACTGTCTATTTCTAAAAACAATAAAGGTCAATACGACCAGTAAAACAATCGCAAATACATACACAGATTCCTACACCATTGAGAAAGGATATACCTCCTCCAATGGAAGCTTTAATTCAACCTTCGCACCGTCGATTATACCGATTTCTAACCAAATCTATGCTATCAGCTATTGTCAATATATGAACGCACCTGTCGTGCGACGCGATGGGATTATTAAAACTGTGTTCATCAATAATACCGGGTATATCTTCCCGCTTGATTCATTCAAATTTGATGCCGATTGCATGAACACTCCAACTACGATGACATGTATCAATAAAACCAATCGGGTGTACGCGATCGCCTATCAAATAGCTAGTTCCTCCAAGGGGACAATCAAAACTATCAAAATAAATAACCTTGGAATTATTGTAGGGGCTCTCGACTCGTATGTTTTCGAGGCGCTTCGATGTCAGGAACCTTCGATTCTCCAGGTCAGCGGGGATGTCTATGCGGTGCTGTACCGAGATTCGCTGGCAAATCCCACGTATGGACGAGTGGCAACCATAACGATCTATGGGAACGGTACTATTAAAAAAAGTCTCATTGACTCTTGGCAGTTTACAACCTCGTGTTATCATCCGACGTTTAATAAGGTGTCCTCCAACATTTTTGCTATTGCGTATTCCCAGTATGTACCGAATCAATACAATGCTTGGGTAGCGACGGTAAAAATCGCAAGTAATGGAACCATCACGAAATCATTTATTGATTCTCTCTCGTTTGCGAGCGCCTCCTCTGCCGCCCATCAGCCAAAAATCATCTATGTCACGGACCGTATCTATGCCATTCTCTATAAAGATCAACCTGCTCAGAACAATGGCTGGCTCGTGACGTTTCGTATGGGGACAAACGGCGATATTGTTGATGCGATCGACGGTTCCGTGAAGATTTCTATCACTCCGAATGTCTTCAGCTATGATGCGAAGATTATCCCCTTCGTCAGCGATGCATATATTGCGGCGTACGGCGGCATCAACAATGATACCTACATGTGTGTCCTTCGTATACCGATTAGTGAAACAACCCAGAATGTGTTTTCAAAACTAGGGTCGTATGCAATCAAAGCGAACAAAACAAAGGTCTTTGTCACGTTTACTGATTCCAATAACCAGGTATTTACCCTTTCAGGGAACCTATCAAATAAATGGAACGACATCGTGACCACCTATGATAAACTGACCATGAAGTTGTTCATCAACGCTGTTCTTGTCGGCTCTCTATCTCTCAACGGGAGACCTCTGAAAGTGAACACCAACAACCTGCTGTTCGGACCCTACAGCGCATCGTATGATGAATTCTCATTGTACGCTGCCGTACTTACAGCAGCGAAAATAACTCAAAATTACAATTATTATCGTACTTCATAAGAAAAGGAAGGTGATAGTATGAACTATCGAAGGATAATAAGGAAAAGTGTCACAAACAAGGATGAGGCTGTTGCTGGGATCGTGGTTGCTGTGATGATTGTTGGGCTAATTCTTGCGGTCATTTCTATCATTCAGACAATCTACATCCCGAAATGGATGGAAACCAGAGAAGCAGAACACATGGGGGTTGTTGCTGACCAATTTTCCCAGCTAAAATTCGTGGTTGATTCCCAGATTGCACTGAAAGAAACGGCTCCGATATCAACCTCCGTTACCTTAGGAAGTCGAGAGCTCGGGTTTTTCATCTCAAACAAAGCGTTTGGGCGACTCTCGCTGGTTCCCGATGGCTGGAGCTATAGAATCACTAGGACCGTGGGGGACACCTACGAGGATTATTTCGGGACACTCCGGTATACCTCAGAGAATTCCTATTACCTAGAACAATCCTATAACTATGAAATCGGAGGTGTCGTGCTCAATCAAACCCAGGGAGCAGTGTTTTCCATCAAGCCTGAATTCTCAGTAGCCTACAATACCTCCGTTCGAAGCGTGACCCTTTCTTGGAACTGCATCGATCTACGGCCGAAGGATGAAACAACGTCCATCAGTGGCTATGGGACGTATCCCGTGAAAACCGAGTATTTAACCGCCACCAATTCGTCCATTACCTCGGTGAAGACGTTTACGATTTTTACCCCCTTCCCGACGATATGGATGAATTTTCTGAACGATACCTTCAACGATGTGAACCTTGTCATGAACACACAATATACCATGACAAAAACGTCAAATCAAGTCACCGTCACTTTCCTGTACCCTCCCATCACCGATGTGCGGCTGAACCTTAACAAAGTATCGATTATCACTCAAATTACACCTGGATGGACTGAATAATCGTCGATACGAATTGAACTATCCTCCTATGATGAAGTAGCCATTTGAAAGAAAGAATCTGGATAGTTCATAACCTCATTTAGTTAACCGGTACGACCTGACTTTCGCAATTGATTGCTCTTTTCTTGATTAGAGCACATTTCGCACTTCACACTTTTTTACTGGTTTCAACCAGAAAAACAGGCTGAAAAAACTAGGTTCCTGGTGTTTTTCCACACAAAATGAGGGTATTGATATAATCGAAATTGGAAAAAACACGGTTTTTCACCCCGTTTTTATCACCTGAGTTTCGCACTTCCTTAAATGTGATGAGAGCATCTCTCGGGTGATTTTGTATTATTTATTGTTACAATTTCCAGCCGTGTGCATCATAGAAATGAATGAATTTTAAATCGAAATTGGGATATATTTATTAACTAGTTTTTCCTTATAGCGAAAATAGAGGAAGTGAACTAATGAAGAAATTAAAAACGATGACCCTAGTAATTTTATTAATAGGAATGTTCTTAGCAACAACGATACCAAGCTTCGCCGTACAAAACCTGAACCACAACGCTGTACTATTGACCACTGGTTCTTTTGAAGGGAACCTTGGACCACGGCCCCACGGAAACAAAACGGTAGGGACGTTTTCAGGAACATATGAGGTTAGGGCCCGTGGGGGTCGCTTCACCGGTGATTGGGATCTCTCCTTCCAAAATAAAAGTGCCTCTGGAACCATGAAAGGTGTATTCGCTAGGCATTTCATATTCGGAAGAATAACAGTTGCAGAAACCAATAAGAGAGCACCGATCGTCGGGTTCCTACGAGCGAACAATGAAACAATCGTCGGTCGGGTTATGGCGCCTTTGGGACCAGCCTTGTACTTCTGGGGTTCTTATACCTAAACCCTTTCTCTTTTTTTTCGTATCCTTTTTCTCGTATAGCGTCAACTCTTATTCGATTGTAATCCACGGAGCGATGGAATGGAAAACCCGTGAGATGATGATGGTAAAATAGATTTATATATACTTAGCATTTATATAAGAAAGGGAGTTTTCAGATGGATATAAAAATGCATCTCATAAAAAAGCTTTTTGTTCTCGTTTCTCTTCCCCTTTTGGTTTTTCCTCTTTTTTTGACGTCTAGTGGGATAACGATGAATAACACCGGAAATAACAACAGCCCGGACATTCTGTGGTGGTATGACCTGAGTGCACCTTCGTTTGGGTCATCAGCAGTTGGAGATATCGATGAGGATGGCCATCTTGAAATCGTCTTCGGAACGTATTTTAATGATGAGCACGTGTATGCGTTGAACGCAGAAAATGGGACCTTGTTGTGGAGGTATGATACCGGTGGGTGTAACGATGCATCACCTGCGATTGCCGATGTCGATCTCGACGGTCATCTCGAGGTTATTATCCCTGCGTCATCCCCATATACCATGTATTGTTTTAATGGTAAAACCGGGCAGGTGAAGTGGGAGCGATCGACCGGGTATCCCAATTGTATTGATTCTCCTCCAGCGGTTGCTGATGTTGATAACGATGCTAAACCCGAGATTATTTTTGGTACTTTTTATGGAAATGTGTTTTGTCTGAATGGGGAGGACGGCAGTATCTGTTGGCAGATAAATCTTGGGATAAACAGTTATATTCAATCCGAGCCTGATATCCTGGATGTGAATGGAGACGGGCAGCTCGATGTCATTGTTGCTCAATTTCAAGGTGATTGTAGGGTCTATGCATTATGGGGTAATAACGGCACAACCCTTTGGTATTCAGATGCCCCCCAGGATTATATCTACCATGGGGGTTCCTTTGCCGATATCGATGAGGACGGAAAACCAGAAATTGTGATTGGGTGTTATGATTCCCATGTGTATATGCTGAATGCTGAAGATGGCACTCCTGTGTGGGACTATGATGCCCCGTTCTATATCGGAGCGCCGACCTCCATCGGTGATTTGAACAATGATGGTCATATAGAAATCGTATTTGCCTCGTATAATGAACTCGGTGTACTCACTAATACTGGTTCGCTACTCTGGAATTATAACACTGGTGATACGATTTTCCGTGGGGCTGCCCTTGCGGACATTGACGGAAACGGCGTTCTTGATGTCGTCTTTGGCTCGGATGACGGTATTTTAAGAGTAATACGTGGTGACAATGGTCAGATAATCTGGACTTACGATTTACAAGCGCATTATGGGTACTTGTTTCAAATGGATAATGCTCCCGTGCTTGCCGATTTTGATAATGATGGAACCTTAGATGTCTGTATTGTCGGTGGTTATGGATCTTCAGTTGATCCGGAAAATAATTACGGTCGGGTTTATGTGCTGGCAGCTGGAGATGGCACAGGTCCTGGCTGGTTGATGTTTCGCCATGATATCAAACATAGTGGTTTTTTCTGCGGACAAGAGAATCGGCCTCCTGAAACACCTCAACAACCAGAAGGGCCGATAAATGGGTTTATTGGCGTTCTATACACATTTACATCTCAATCTTCTGATGCCGAAAATGATCAGCTGTATTATCAGTGGGATTGGGGCGATGGAACTGTGAGTGACTGGATGGGACCGTATCCATCGAATTCACCGGTCGAAGCATCACATTCCTGGGTTGATCATGGGGCCTATGTAATAAAGGTTAAAGCAAAGGATAGCTCCAATAGCGAGAGTAATTGGTCTTCACCGTTGTTGATTACCATTACTTTACCTCCATTACCAAATCTCTGTGTTGATTCTATTCAGGGAGGAATTGGGATTACTGTTGGGCTGAAGAATAATGGAACGGCGTCGGCGACGCATATCCTCTGGAGGATCGCTATTTCCGGTGGCTTTGCCAATTTCATAAATAAAACTGTTGACGGTAGTATTTCAAATCTGTATATTGGTAAAAAAACAATATTCAAAACAAGGGTATTTCTTGGATTTGGACCACTAAATGTCACCATCTCAGCCACATGCGATGACCTGAACACCCCTCTCGTACAAAACATAAAATGTTCTATCTTTCTCTTTTGGGTGAAAGTGGTTTCTTAGGAGTGTTTTCATTCTTGTTCTCGCTTCTTAAATGTATTGATCATCTGGAAATCCAAGTCAATGTACTACAAAAGTGAGATTACTTCTTGAAGATGAATCACTCGTATATAGGACGATAGTTCATTTCTATTCACCACAAGGAGACTTGCTTTAGGAGAACCACTGAAGGTATCCCAACGTTTTGAAAACCTTCTAAGACCAACAAATGTACTCGTGCATATTTGATTATATAAAGAAAAAAAAAGAAAAAAGAGAGGGGTTTATACTACCCCAGTGACGAAGAACAGGATGACTGTGCCTGTCGCCGTCTTTGATGCTGCGCCCGCTGTCACGGTGATGGTCGTCTTGCCGAAACCGAACACAAAGTCTTTTGCCGTTATTTCTTTTCCCGCTGCAATGTCTGCGGTACCGGTCTTTGACTTTCCAAACAGGATAAAGCCGCCGGTTAATTCGATCTTCCATGAGACGCCACTGGCATTAACGGTTCCTGTGTTCTTAATTATGGCTTTAATACCAAGTCCACCGCTGATGGTTCCGATTTCAATTGATGGGCCAGTAATGGTTGCCACAGCTGTATCGGTTGCGGTACCAGATGCCGCATCGGTGACGGTGAGGGTGACGGTGTACGTTCCAGCTGCCGTGTAGGCGTGTGTTGGGTTCTGGCCTGTCGCGGTGCCGCCATCGCCGAATGTCCACGCGTAGGTATAGGGTTCTGTTCCACCGCTTGCGGACCCACTAAAGGAAATAGATGCTCCTGTTGCACCGGAGTATGGACCGCCTGCGTCACAGGTGAGCGGAGTGGATGAGCTCAGTAATTGGAACGCGAGATCATAGGCTGTGCCAAACACCGTTGATCCGGGTACCCAGTTCGGGTATCCGAAATACGTGGACTTGAAGTTCATCTCGTTCAAGGTAACAAGCGAGTGTCCCGCTATCCCAGATTGAGGTGGGAATGTTAGTTGACCCTGGAATCCAATCCAGTATTTCACACCAGCTTGACAGGTGAGTACCGGGTCGAGAACGGCATCATAGCTGTAGTAATAGCTTGTGCTAACTTGTTCAACAAATTGTTCGTTGAGTTCTGCATTCGTGTAGGTAACAGGACCCCAAATGACTGATCCGGGTCCTGAGCCAGTATCAGCATAGAAGGTGATTTGCATGCCCATTGCGCCAGGGTTTCCATTCCAATACCCACCGATCCAGTGGACTGCGCCAACATCAGTTGTTGCGGTTAATTGGAAGTCATCCGCATCTGATCCGAGCTCACCATAGGATGGGTCCAGTTGGCAGGCTAGTAAGTTCTCGTAGGTTAAGTCATTGTCCCAGACGACGCCTCTTGCAGACGCAGCATGGCCGGCTTTTGTTGCAGGTTGCATCACCGTTATATTGTTCGTATTTGCAGTTACAGCTGTCGCTGAGAGTAGCAACACCGCTGTAAGAAGCAAAACACCAGCTCCTTTCATGATTGTTTTGTTGTTCATTTTTTTTTCCCCCAAATATATTCTTAACAATGAATTTATACTATTTATATCTTTCGCATCGATTTCCAATGGAACCGATTTATTTGCCCTATTCCTTTAAATATTCCCTCTCCATTCGGAATCCTCATGGCAGTATGGCAAGGCAACTCAAAGAGAAGTAAAACCGGGCGGCGTATCAGGTATGCCCGTAACAAAAGGCGCTTCGAGATAGGAAGAGAGCTCCACCTTACCACAATCGGACCGATGAAGAGAAAACCGATTCGAACGAGGGGTGACAATAGAAAATCCAGGGTGCTTACCGCTGATATCGCCTATGTCGTCGACCCGAAAACCAACAAGACCACGAAGACAGAAATCATCACCGTGGTCGAAAACTCGGCTAATGTCCATTATATCAGACGTAACATCATGAATAAGGGAGCGATTATTAATACGAAGATAGGCAAGGCAAAGATCACCTCCCGCCCAGGGCAAAGTGGTGTTATCAACGCCGTGTTGCTCGCGAAGTAACAACGCCGTGTGAACCCATGGTTTCTCGAAATGAACAAAAATACATTTTATATCCATTGTATTTCGATAGCGCACTTTCTCGTTTGAATGGCAGAAAACTGGGGAAGAAAAGCGCGGTGGAAAAGCCAACTGCAGAGGCTATCGCAAAAGCCGCGGGTTCTCTTGGTTTGCATCCACATTTGGAAAAGGACTGTGCCCATCCGTCAACACCCTGGAGAAAAGAAGGGCGAGTCATCGTTGATAAGAAGGGACCCAAGACCAAACTCCTTATGCAAATCGCGAACCGTCTGTAGCGTCATAAGGTATTTAACGTTCTCATGGTATTCTGGTTCAACTTTCTTGGAGCAGAGCCATGGAACAAGCCGGACAACAATACGATGAGGCAAGCACGATTTTTTCTCCTGTCGGTAGGCTCTATCAGGTTGAGTATGCTCGGGAAGCTGTCAAGAAAGGGTCCACGACCATGGGGTTCAAATCGAAGGACGGCGTTCTTCTCCTAGCACATAAACCAGAAACATCACGACTCGTGAATTTGCAGTCGCTTGAAAAAATCTATCAAATCGATGATCATATTGCCTGCGCTGCAACTGGCCTTGTTGCAGATGGGCGTCATCTGGTAGAGGTTGCTCGTGAAGAGGCACAGTGGAATAAGGTACGGTATGATGAACCGATCCCGGTGAAGGAGTTGGTGAACATCATCTGTGAATACGAGCATCTGTACACCCGTTTTGACGGTGTGCGTCCCTTTGGTGTTGTCTTACTTATCGCTGGTATTGATGACGCGGGGAGCCATTTATATTCGACGGATCCGTCCGGTGCGTATTTCGGGTACAAGGCGGTATGCGAAGGGAAGAAATGTAATGATGCGATGACGCAATTCACCAAGGTTTATTCCGCTGATATTTCGTTGAATCAGGCATTGGATCTTGGGTTGCAGACGCTTCAGAAAATAACCAGGAAAAAATTGGACGTTCAGATGGTCGAGGTAGCAGTGATCAATGAAAAACAAGGGTATAGGAAATTATCCTCAGAATCCTTGAAACGCGCTGCCGAGAAGAGCGAATCCTCCGAGAAAGAGTAACATTTTTCCTTTATTTACCTTTTCGTTGTGACCGAAAGAGTCGGTGCCGTTGATACGGGAACATGGCTTCTCCCACAGAGCGGATGTCTTCTACCGAGTAAAATGCATGCGGGTGGATTTTATTGATCTGGCCAAGGACGTCGCGGAGGTCTTCTCGTCGGATGACCGCGAAGATGATTTTAACCGGGCCGCTGACTCCTTCAGCATCATGGGTTGTGACCCCGTAGTTTGCATCACGGAGTGCTTTGACAAGCTCTGTGGTGTCATGTTTGCAGATGATGCGGACCATGACCATACCGATGGAGAGTTTTTCCTCGATAAGCATACCGACAAAAGCTCCCGTGGCAAACCCGCCTGCGTACGCTAGTGAGGTAATCATGTTGTTGAGGTTTTGCATAATTTGGCCTATGGCGAGAAGCCAGATGTTGATCTCGACGAAGCCGACGAGGGGCGCGATGTATTTGAGGCCATGGGAGACGAAGATGATCCGTAGTGTTCCTAGGCTGACATCGGTCATCCTTGCCAGGAAGATGAGTATCGGGAGAATCACCCATTTGAAGACGTCAGAGTTGTAGAAAGAGACTAAGTCCATAGTTTGATATCCCTCTCCAAGTGCATCGTGTGACTCTGTATCGTGTGATATCTATAAATCTTTGTTGTTTGTTTCGTATCGATCGATTTTTTTGTGAGGAAAAATCAATATAACTCTTTCTTGATATTCTTCCCACGACACATTTGACACGTTATACTGGGAATGGTATGAAAAAAAGTTTACCGAAAAAACCTGTAAAAAAGACCACTAAGCCGGTTGCGCGGAAGGTCGTGGTCGGTGAGGACGAGTTCTGTCCGACCTGCATGGAATGGCGGCCTTACGATGAGCGCGGACGGTGCAAGGTGTGCGGTCATATCATCAAAAAGATAGCTGGCGAGGGTCGGAAAATCACTGATGAGTACGATTTAAAGGATTTTGCGAATGATCATGAAGAACAGCAAGACACCAGTGAATTTTAGGTTGCATATTTATTTTATTAAATTTGTAACAATATGAAATTAATTAATTAATGTTAATACTTAACAAATAATAAACATGTTAGCATGTTGCATTCTTATTGCGGCATAATCGTAGCATTTTTCAGTCAAATTTATCTCTAAAATATGAAAGACATTATTTAGCATGGTTGATATGTGAGTAACTTTTATAAATTTATAGCTGTTTGCAATTACGGATGGATGCACCGCACGTACGCGCAGCGATTTATACGAGAGTATCAACCGAAGATCAGGCAAAGGAAGGATTCTCGCTTGACGCACAGCTAGAGAAACTTCGCGCCTATTGCACCGCCAGAGGCTGGGACATCGCTGGTGAGTACGTGGACGAGGGGTATTCAGGAAGAAAAACAAGGCGTCCCGCCTACACAAAGATGATGGAGGACATCGAAAAATGGGACGCGCTTCTCGTTATTAAAATAGATCGTATCCACCGTAACTCAAAGAACTTCATGCTCATGATGGAGGATCTCGGAAAAAAACAAAAAGAGTTTGTCTCAATGATGGAGTCACTTGATACCTCAACCGCCATGGGTCGTTTCGTGATGGACATCATCCAGCGAATCGCACAGCTTGAATCCGAGCAGATTGGTGAACGGGTTTATATTGGCATGGATCAGAAGGCGAAGACGAACGGAGGCATATTAGGCTTTAACATACCATTTGGTTATTCGTACGAACAGGGCAAGTTAAAGGTTCTCCCTGAAGAAGCTAAGGTAGTTAAAGTGATCTACTCCTGGTACATTAAGGGTCAAACGATGGAGTCGATAGTGGAGATGCTGAATGCAGCACAAGTTCGGTCAAAAAAAGGGGGTGCGTGGTCGAAGAAATGTGTTTCTGCGATTTTAACGAATCCAGTCTATTGCGGATATCTGCGGTGGGAAAAGTATCGCAATAAGAATTCACACGAATCGATCATAGCCGTGCAGGATTTTAACACGGCACAAGGAATTTTGAAAAGTCGGCATGGTTCTCCTGAACCCCTCCTGTTACCTTAGGGGGGCTGTCAAGTTACCTTCGGACTACCGAAGGTAACCCTAACCTATAAAAACATTTAAATAAGATGTATTAGATGTATGACTTAGTCTTATATATGAGGTACTTTAAATGTCAGAATATAAAATTGCATATTATATTCGTATAAGCCTAGGGGAACAAGCAAAAGGATATAGTCTTGATGGACAAAAAACCACTTTAGATTCATGGATAAAGGAAAAAGGATGGAAGTGGGTAAAAACCTACCAAGATGAACGGAGTGCTAAAGACCTTGAAAGAGAAAAATTTCAGGAAATGTTAGCAGATGCGAAACAAGGACTTTTTCAGGGAATATGTATGGTTGATTCTGATAGATTTAGTAGATCTGCAAAAGATTTGTTAAATGTTATGGATGATCTCCTTAAAAGTGGTGTTAAATTACATATTTATAACTTACAGCATATTGATATTTATGGAGAACAAGGGCGATATACTCTAACAAATTTAGCAGCTTTCAGCGAATTTTTTAGAGGTCAACTCTCCTCTAAAATTCGTGCAGGTGTAAAACAAAAGATGAAGAATGAATGGTTTGGGCAGGCTCCTTATGGATACGCAATTGTTTCTGACGTCGTAGGTAACAGAAAACGAAATACGAGACTTGCAGAAAAACCTGAAGAACAAATAATACTTACAGAGATGCACCAGTTGAGAGATGAAGGAAAGAGCTACTCTGAAATTGCCAAGTATCTGAATGAAAAAAGAATTCCAACCAGATTAAAAAGAAATGGCGGTGAATGTAGTTGGTATCCGAGTACAGTAAGAAATATTCTTACGAGACCACAGGTTGAGCTTAATGAAACGAAAGAACCTTGAATTCTCCTCCGTCGTAAAGAAAAAAGCAATTGAACGTTCTGGATTTCAATATTAGTGCCTTGATAAACAATATCAATCGATATTAACATTGATAGAATTCCCTAGGAATATGAACATTGCTAGACTTTGTCTTGCATTTATCGTATATACCATGCTGACCAATAGCATTGTAAATAATGTTAATGAATGGCATGATACCATGCGAAATGTTAACTCAAAAATATTAATTTAAATACAAAGCTTAACTAATTAAACATATATCGAAACGAACAAAACTTTATTAACACTTCATCTAAAATCTATAGAAAATTGTAATTTTTTCAAACATGAAAGTATGAAAACCATCATTCAAAATATCAGACCCAAACTAAAAAACAAATGAATCCCTGAAAAAAAATTCATGATTTCATCATTCACGAAATCTTACAAATATAAAAAATCCTGTTGAACATCACCATAATAAAATATAATTTGTTTCTTTTTCACCTAAAAAAAATTTTAAAACTAGAAATGTGACACAACACTCTAGAATCTCAATGTACGAAATATCTAAATATAAGACAGCCGATATTAAACGGGATTTTTATGAAACAGAGGAATAAGATAATCTGTATAACCATGCTTCTCATCATAGGCTTGGCAACAATCACGCCCGCCATGGGAAGCATGATAAAGGCTGATCACCAGACCGTTGTATCACTGCAAACCAGTTCTTCACAATATGTCACCATTGATTTTGTCGATTGTACCAATATCATTCCTATACGAAAAGAAGTCACCATGCTCAAAACTGAATGGATGTCTCTCAAAACAGACCTTCGAGCGATCCCAAAAGGATTATCGGTCCATGACACCCTCAACGCTCAACTGGCTGTCTATAAAAAACACAACCTTGTATCGCCGTCTGTAACCACAGCAAGTCTGTTACAGAAATTCAATATGAACACACCTAATTTTGCTCGAAAAATACATATCAGCCCCATCAACAATTCAGTCGTAAATGCAATGTGCGCCATATTATTAAAGCTGGAGAATGGTACAACAGCCGTATTCGGTTTGAATACTTTCATTAACCTCATCGGCTTCGACATCATCACTTTTCACAAAGGATATGCCAGCGAAATTACAACAACAGGCATCTTAGGGGAACGAAGCGCTCCTCCGGGGAACTATGCAGGAACCATGTTTGGGTTCTTCGGGTATTGGTTCGGTACGAAAGTGAAGACCGGAGTCTATTCAGATCTCACCGCATCAGGATTCACCGTTTTTACGGTATGGCTGCCACTTCCGTAAGGGTAAAATAGTATTGTTCGTAAAAAGGGGTACCATCATTCTGTTGAGTAACCAAGAATAGATCAAGGAAGGACATGATACACTTCAATAAAATGATGTGGATGGTATGACAGTTTCGCCTTCCGCAACCCTGGTATCCCTAGATCTTCTTCCCGATCGATAAACTCTACCTTGGTTTGAAGACGCTTCGCAGCCTCCATGTTCACTGCCTTATAGATGCCGTCATAGTCAGGGGACCCTTTCTCAAAATGAATGACCGCGGTGTTCGCATTCATCTGTTCAAAAACGGACACCGCTTCGATAGTCCCGTCAATACGAAGGGCGATGCCGGAAAGGCCCAGATTGAAAAAGTGCGCCATCGAAAACACTATGGCCTTACGTTCATTCTCAAGAACCTCATCCGAGGCGCAATCCTTCCACAGGCACCACCGTTTCAGGAATTCATGGACCTCGTCCATATTATCATCGGTCATATCTTCGATCGAATACGGCGTCTCTTTCGTGAATTTGTGTAACCGATTTCGGATCTTCGCGTACGCGGTTCCAGGGAGTGTAGCAAGGTCCGAGGCACGATACATATAATCGTATAAATCACGGTCCTCAATGAAGGTCAACGAAGGATACCGGTGCGAGAGAAGGCCCTTTTCTGTTGATTTGATATAACCAATCGATGCGTGTTCCTTCCGGGTGAGGTTGATCACCTGGTCCAGTAGATCCGTTTGGAACGATCCAATCGGGACTCGAAACTGCAGTTCCTGTTCTGATTGGCTCATGAGTAACAGGTAATTTTCCTGTACGACATATCGATATTCGACGTACTCCTCCCAGCTGATAATGGTTGTGAACAGATCACTACTATGGCTTGGTGGGAACCTGGAATAACAATCATCGAATACGGATTTATCACGCAACTCGACCTTCTTAAAATCACTCAGGGCAAGCACGTTATCTCTCCGAGGGAAAACGCATCGGAACGTACCGATCCATAGGCTTGAACCCAAGAGTTTGATAGAACACATCCGTTCCCGGCTCTGCAATCAGTGCAATCCAGGTCACTCCTTTCGACTGGCAGTGATCAAGCAATGCGCGAACCAATTTCGTCCCAACATGATGACCACGATACTGCGAAAACACGATGAGATCCTGAATATAAGCATCAGAAACATGATCGGAGAGCACACGACCCATCCCTATCGCCTTGCCACTCACTTGATCCACTGCGACTGCAAACGCGAAACTACCACGAATGAGTGCAGGAATCCCTGCTGGATCATACGAGTTATTCCACCAGCCTCCCGCCTTATACAGCTCAACAATGTCATCTTCTTTCCAGGTAGAAACGATTTTTACCTCTATCGCTTTTTTTTCCATACAATCGGCCTTCATTGATTCAAGAGGCGAGGGCGTGCTCGAAAAGAAAATACTTCAGATATGAACCAGAAAGGTACTAGCAGGAACTATGCTCAATCGCGGTATACGGACACGCATTCACACAAGCACAACATTCAATACATTCTTTGATATTTTTTGCGACAGCCTTCCCGTCTACTACTTCAAAGATTTGTACAGGGCAGGCAGTGACACATTCCCCCGCTCCTTTGCACTTATCGTAATCAACAGTTATAATTATGTTTCCTTCTTTGAATTCCTTTTTCATGGTCGTTCTAGCCTCCTTTGATGCACAATCAGTAACCGATGCTATTATTTTACTTTTCTTGTTTATCACGATGGCGCTTGCGAAATAATAACAACCTATTTTTATAAAAAATCTTTGTATGAAACACCAAAAGACTAATCTGTTACTTCCTTGATTCCCCTTACACGGTGAATATCGGTGTTGCAGCGCGCTTCAGAACTCGCAGAGATCATCAGGCGGACCCAGAAGATCCATATTGTTACTCATATCGATGCAGACGGGATAACGGCTGGTGCGATTGCATCAGAGACTCTTCGGCGTCTAGGGAAGACATATTCGATTGAATGCATCAAGCAGTTGGACGAAGTCGTCATCGAAAGACTCCTTGGTGAACATCATGAGCTTGTCTGGTTCACGGACCTCGGTAGTGGTATTAGTACCGGTTATCCTGATATCACCAAGATTATCACAGACCATCATGAGTGCCCCAAGGATTCCGACGCGCCATTTCATTTGAACCCACATTTATTCGGCTTCGATGGATCCTATGAATTAAGCGGCGCGGGGACAACCTATCTGGTGTCAAAAGCAGTTGACCCAAAAAATATGGATTTATCAGCCCTCGCGATCATCGGAGCCATTGGTGATCTCCAGGATCGTAAATTCTGTGAGCTTCGTGGGATGAACCAAGAAATCGTCAAGGACGGAAAAGACGCTGGCATCATCCAAACCACCAAGGATCTTCGCTATTTTGGGAAAGAGACAAGACCACTTTCGAAACTGTTACAGTATGCGAGTGATCCGTTCATCCCAGGCGTGAGCGGCCGGGAGGAGGCCTGCGTCGCGTTCCTCGGGGAGTTACAGATCCCGTTAAAAAAGGGAGATGTGTGGCGGACATGGATTGACCTGACAAAAGAGGAAAAACGCAAGATCATCTCAGCGATCATTCAGATGCTCTTAACGAAAGGATTTGGGTATCAGGCAGCAAGCCGAGTGCTTGGTGAAACCTACCTCCTCCCTCGAGAGGAAGAAGGAACCGAGCTTCATGATGCGAAGGAATTCGCGACCCTGTTGAACTCGACTGCCCGGTACGGGCAGTATGAAGTCGGACTGCAGGTCTGCCGCGGTGATCGAGGGAAATGGCTCAAAGAGGCATTAAGTCTCCTGCAAGGACATCGACACAACCTTGTTGAAGGACTGCAGTTTGCACGCGAGGAAAAAATCCAGAAGAGATCCTTCGTTCAATTCTTCCATGCAGGGGAAGGGATTCGTGATACAATCATTGGGATTGTCACCAACATGATGCTTAATGGCGAGGAGGTGGATAAAGGGTTACCGCTTCTAGGGTTCGCACTCACAGAGAATGGGGATGTGAAAGTCTCAGCGCGCGCCTCCCAATCCTTGGTTGACCGAGGGTTGGATTTAGCGGCTGCCCTCACACAGGCCGCCAAAGAGGTCAACGGGATCGGTGGCGGTCATAACATCGCTGCAGGGGCGACGATCCCAAAAGGAAAAGAGGAAGAATTTCTCCAACTCGTAGAAGAGAAAATCCGCCTTCAACTTGCCTTGTAGACCTTGACCACCGTAATGTCAAAGTAGACAGCCTGGTCCGCAAGAGAGCCAAGGCTTAAGGTAACCCTATGGTCGTATGTTCGTAGGATCGACAGGGCGTACGCGATGTATTCCTTTGGATACGGTTGGGTGATATTTTGCGTTGTGTTCCGCGGGTAAACAATAGTTCGAGGGAAGACATGGGTAATGTTCGTTGTTTGATTACCGCTCGAGGTGTTATAATACGCAGTGATATTCTGTGCTGTAATGTCGCTAATGATGAAATCTACCCCGCTTTGATAAGTAGTATTATAGTATCTGATGGTATCGTTTAGTTTGACGTTATGGGTGACAACGAACGTTGAATTGTTCAACGAGGTAATGCTGCTTTCGTTGGTGGGATAAATCATCGTGAACGCGGTATCTGGGTTTGAATCGGTACTAGTGTCCACCCAGGTCAAATTGGTTAAAAAATTTGGGTCAGGTGTTGTATATTTCCACAGATGTGTCACATTAATCTTGGTCACAATCGTAGCATTCTTCCATAGAGGATTGAAACTCGCGTCATAATAAGTGTCGATAGACTCACCGATGTAATGGGATTCCTCCCTGATCTTATACATGTCGGTGTTGCCGCTGCCAAAATATTGTACGAACATGGCAGGCATGGAAACGTTTTTTTCTATGGTGACGACGCTAATCCGGTAATCTCTGCCTGCAAGAATCGTCAGATTAATGACGTCTCCAACCTTCGGTGATACCCCATATGCATCCGTCGCAGGAATAACCGCGGTTGTTTTCGTTTGACCTTGTTTCATACCTTTGAGGTTCTCGATGACTCCCTTGACATACTCATCGTTAATAGTGCTGGAATAGGCACTGAAGTTTGTTTCTGGTGTGGCCGATTCGTTTAAAGTGACGAAAATCTTCAATGGTGTCGCACCGGATTTATTCGTTGGGTATCTATAGGAAGAGCCAAAGATTGTGCCATTCGAGGCGTAGTGACCGATGTAGTTCACGTCAGCATAATCCCCCGAGGCAATGATTTTCTCCTCTTGGAAGAGCGTATCCAGAAAATCGGTGTTAACTGCGAGAACAAAAACAGATAAGGCAGCAACGATGACAATCACAAGCATAATTAAAGCGATTTTTTCCTTTTGCATGACCGAGTTGAATGAAATGGCCATATATTAAGTTACTTCTTTTGTGAATACCAGATTCTACTGATGCATGACCGCACCAGTTTCGCTGCAAGCACCGCGGTTTGCCCATGGTCGTACGGCGGGCAGACCTCTACCACATCAAACCCGACAAGCTTGGGTGAGAACGCATCGATGATACCCAGGATCTCTTCAGGGGTAAGACCAAAGGGCTCCGGGGTGCTTGTCCCTGGGGCATAGGCAGGGTCAATCACATCGATGTCAATGGTGAGATACAGAGGTTTTCCCTTTAGGTATTCCTTTGTTTTTTCAATGATTTCTGTAAGACCTTCTGATCGAATCGTGAATGCATCAGTGAAACATACGCTGAGTTTTTTTGCCTGCTCGTATTCCTCTTTTTCTGTAGAGCGAACGCCAAGGAGTGCGATGTTATGCACGTCGATGTGATCCGCAATCCGTCTGATTACACAGGCATGATTATAGGGATCGTTTTTATACCGCTCACGAAAATCCAGGTGAGCATCAAGGGAGAGGACCGCGGTATTATTCGGAAACGCAGCGACAATCCCGGGGGTGATCGAATGGTCGCCCCCGAGTGCGACCGGTATTTTCTGCTCCTTCAGAAGAGATGTAGTGAAGTTCTTGGTATTTTCAAAGACCTGTCTGGAGGTCAATGCTTTGACATCGAGGTCGCCGTAATCATGCACCGCAATGTCATCAAACGAGATATTGGTTCTTAGGTCGTACCGCTCAAAATTCCAGCTGGCTTGCCGTATCTCAAACGGCCCTTTGTCAGCGCCATGGCGAAACGATGAGGTTTTTTCAAAAGGAACGCCGAACAGGATGAATTGTGCAGAGTCGAACGTTGATTCAGCGTCCGCGAAATAGTGTGGAAAATCCATAATGACCGAAACCTACACAATAACCTATATCGCAAAGGTTATACTCGGGTGATTTTTCGTTTTCCCATCGCTTGCAGGTACAGGATTTCTTTCCCTGGTTCAAGCTGTCCTTTGAGGTCCTCAGGAATCGGCATCTCGAAGGTCTCATAGGTTTCCAGGTCCATGAGCTGAACTACATCGGTCCCCATGAGCGCAAGGATCTGAGCGCTTCGTTTGTCGATGATTGGAACTCCAACCTTGTGTTTTACCGGATGGACAACACTTCGTTTTTGTTCGTCGAAAATACCAACGGCGTCAATGCGTGCCTTTGCCTCTCCGTGCTTGCCTGGTTTCGAGGTCGAAATACTCATGATTTTACATGGTTCTTCGTCGATGAGTACATATCTTCCGACTTTGAGTTCTCGTACTTCAGCCATTTCCTTCATGCTGTGTCCTCTTTTGGTATTTTATAGACAATATCGTTATTCCGGGCCTTCCCGGCGACCTTGATGCCTATAGCATCTCCTTTTTTTGCGATTTGTACAGGATTCCTATTAATTTCCATGCGGTCAATATGATGGGTGAGATCGGTTGTTGCTCCCACGATATGGATCGTGTCTCCGATCTTGAGTTCTCCCTCGGTGATCTTGATCGCTGCGACACTGATGTTAGTGAAGAAATGTTCAATGATTCCGATTTTTTCTTCCACCATACGTGCTCACAAACCCTTAATAGAAGAAGGTATACTTATACCTGTCACTTTTTAGGTTACGCGTTGGTTTTTATGTTGAGTTCGTAGATCGCTTTCTTCCCATGTTTCGTGCAAATAAACGCTTCCCAGTTCATGTCCCATTGCATCTCGTTTTTACATTCGGGGCACGCGAGTGTTTCAATGACTTTTCGTTGGCTGCGTATCGATGTTTTCACAACATCAACCTTGATGGGCTTCCCAGGGTTTAGCGTGTCGATGACGTACACTATGCCATCGGGCGGCAGGTAGGGCGTGCTGTCATTTTTCATGCGTTTCTTCCGATATGCTTTCATTTGTATCTTATATTTTTCCATCATGGTTTGTCTTCGGCCCATAGGTTCACCACGAGATGTTGCATACTGGAATACCGCTTTTCTTTTATAACCTCTTTGGGCGATAGTCGTGGTCGGTTAAAGGAAAAGCTCTTTTATATCCTCAGTCCTCATACAGGCTGCTACCACATGAACATCAATGAAACCGCTCTTGATAAGGAGATTCAGTTGATCCTGAAATCCCAAGGGATTGAGGAGTTGTACCCTCCTCAGGCAGAGGCACTCCCGTTCGCGCTTCGGGGAGACCATGTTGTGCTTTCTATTCCCACCGCAGCGGGAAAAAGTCTGATTGCGTACCTTGCCATCGTCCATCGATTGAAACAGGAGGGCGGGAAAGCATTGTATGTGGTCCCCTTGCGGGCACTTGCACGGGAGAAATACGAGGATTTGAAAAGCTTCGGGTCACTGGGCTTCAAGGTAGGCATTTCCACCGGTGATCTCGATGAATCAGATGTCAGGTTATCGAAGTACGACATTATCGTCTGCACCTCCGAGAAGGCTGATTCGTTGCTACGGCATGGGATCCACTGGCTTGATAAAATAAAGGTCTTGGTCATCGATGAGATCCATTTGATCCATGATCCGACCCGGGGGCCAACCCTGGAGGTGATCATCGCACAGATCAAAGCTCTCAACCCAAAAACCCAGCTTATCGCGCTCTCAGCGACTATAAAAAACGCGGTGGAGCTCGCGGATTGGCTCGGGGGAAAACTGATTCAGTCCGACTGGCGGCCGGTCGTGCTTAAAGAAGGCGTGTTTTTTCACAATTCGATTAAATTCAATGACGGATCCGTGAAAAAAATCGAGGGTGATGCGAAGCAGACCCTGGAGCTTCTCGTGGAGGAGTCGCTTCGTGATGGCGGCCAGACGCTCATCTTTGTGAATAACAGGAAATCCACGGCATCGCTCGCCGCCCGGCTCTCACCAGTTGTTGAGAAGCTGCTTTCTGAAATTGAGAAAAAAGATTTGAAAAAACTCTCTTTGACCATGAAACGGGAGCAGACAGAACCAAGTGGCATCGAAGAATCATTGCTCATCTGTGTTGAAAAAGGGGTCGCATTTCATCACGCAGGACTTGAGGGCAGCCATCGTCGGCTGGTCGAGCAAGGGTTCAAGGACCATCGCATTAAATGTATTGTTGCGACACCAACGCTTGCTGCTGGGGTGAACATCCCAGCGCGACGGGTGATCATCCGTGACCTCTGGCGATATGATGAGAATTTCGGGATGACTCCAATCCCTATCCTTGAGTATAAACAGCAGGCCGGGAGAGCAGGACGCCCCCGGTATGACACAATCGGTGAGGCGATCACGATAGCTAAGGATAGCGCTCAGCGTGATCAAATCTTCGAGAACTACATCCTTGCGGACACTGAACCGATCTATTCAAAGCTAGGGAGCCAGTCAGCGCTGCGAACCCATATTCTCTCATCGATCGCCACGCGTTTCGTATCCGATGTCGCCAGTATCTACAAGTTTATTGAAAGCACGTTTTACGCGTATCAAGCGGATAAGAGTACGATTGAAAACCAGGTTGATGAGGCGCTGGATTTCCTCCTGCAGAATGGCTTCATAGAAAAGATGGATTCTGGATTCCTTTCCACATTATTTGGTACGAGGACATCGTCGCTATATATCGATCCATTATCAGCGCTTCAGTTGCGGCATGCGCTTGAGCGGTCCTGCGAGAAAGAATCAACGCCGCTGTCGTTTTTCCATGCGATTTGTTCGACCCCGGATCTCCGCTCCCTGTACTTGCGAGGTAGTGACGCCTGGGTGGAGGAGCAAGCAGAACATATCCAGCATACGCTTCTTCTGGACGTCCCGTCGTCATCCAGCGAGGATTACGAATGGTTCCTCAGCGACCTGAAAACAGCGTTCCTCCTCAACGACTGGATTGAGGAGGTCCCGTACGATCGCCTCACCACGAAGTACAATGTGTGGCCTGGTGATGTCCATAACGTCGTGGAGATCGCGGAGTGGCTGCTGCATGCGACCCGCGAGTACGCCCGGATGTACAATTTCTCCTGCGTGTCCATATTAAACGACCTGCTGGTACGGGTGCAAAACGGGTGTAAGGATGAACTCTTGAATCTTGTTGCCCTGAAAGGAATCGGTCGGGTTCGTGCACGTGCGTTGTACACAGAAGGGTTCAAGACCGTGAATGATTTACGGGGTGTCCCATTAGAACGTATTGCAAGGATTAAGACCATAGGGAAAGCGGTCGCAGAAAGCATTCAGCATCAGCTCGGTGAGGACCGTGGGAAGAGAATGAGGGTGCTCGGAGGGTACTCGGGATGATTAAGGTTATTGGTGCTCGTGGGTCGATAGCTGATGTTGATCTTTTTCTTCAAAAACTCATCGAGTTCGCGACGAAGGAACAGTTGGTGGTTCAGGCTTTGAACGCTGATATGATTTACGGAAAGGAGCATTTGTTGTCCGCGGCTGAGCATGCGCTCAGATCATGGGCACAGGGGACAAACGCTACCAATTCACTTGCCCTGGAAATCCTGTTGTACGCGGCAGGTGAGCGTCAAATACAAAAAGCGATTAGGAAGATGGGTGTAAGAACTGGGAAGCAATCCATCGCATTACTACTGGTTGATATGAAAAAACAAAAAAGGAATCGAAAAGCATATGACAGGGTTATTGATAAACTGCTTTGCACATTTCACTTGACATCAGATGATAAGGTACTAGAAGGAAATAACGATACCCTCAAGCACTTTGGTATTACAGCTGAGGAGTTACGAACCGTTCCTAAGACGATGTACGGTGAGTTGATCCTTGAACGGGTCGCGATGGTCGATGTGCTAAAATAATGCCCGTATGGGGTAGCTTGGATATCCTAGAGGCCTGCGGAGCCTCAGACCCGGGTTCGAATCCCGGTGCGGGCGCTATTATATCGGTAAACTATTCTGGAGTTGGAGGGAAAAAGCTCAAAATGAGATTAAGAATAAGAGTCATGGTAGAGCCTTTGAGACAAGAGATTCCGAGGTTGACATAATCCAAGTTGAGGTGGATGGTCAACGGAAACTTCTTAGTCTCATCATGCAGGTGTGCCTGAAGTTCGATTTGATACCGAAAGAATAGGGTTCCAAGGATATGTGGTACTGACATAATCACTCGATTTTAAGGATATTTGGATGATAGAATAAAATCTTGTTCTTTTTGCATTTGTATTGAAATGGAGTATCCTATGAGTTGTGTTAATCCTTGGCAGTGAGCTAGTATCATGTTACTTTTGTTGCAGATATTTTCCAATGTTATACATTTAAATATAGATAGACAGGATTCTAATCTTAAATATATATGCATGTATGGAGGCAATAAAAACATGAGAACGAAAATCGTAGGAATATTTGTCTGTATGCTGATGATTGGGTCTGCCCTGCCTTTGGTGTTATCGATGAATGAACACCATACAAGTGTCCTTGCCAACGAAAGCGAGAACACCAATGATTGTGGATGTGAGACCCATCAAATCCCTGCTGACCGACAGCTCGTGGTGGACCGATTCTCTCTCGATGATGTAGCACACGAGTCCCCAAAGCCAGCTGTGAAAGGAGATCTACCGTCGTCTTTTAACTGGTGGGATAACAACGGGACCGATTGGATGACACCAGCAAAAGATCAGGGGAGCTGTGGGAGCTGCTGGGATTTTGCTGCTACGGGAGCACTGGAAAGCATCATTCAAATCCGCGAAGGATGTCCTGCTCTTCGTCTTGATCTTTCTGAACAATACGTCCTCTCCTGTCTTTCCCACGCTGGAAACTGCGAACAAGGGGGGAGCGCGTATTATGCCTATAGGTACATCAAAAGCGAGACTGCACAAGGGAACTATTGTAATGGGACAATCCCGGAATTTTGCTTCCCTTATCAAGTAAATAGTTCTATTCCTTGCGAAAATGCCAGCCCGGATTGGATGGATTACCTTATCCCGATCTCCGGGTACGGGTACTGGCAGCCGCATGGCAGTGCTGAAGACAGAGCCGCGATCAAAACACAGATCCTCGAATCAGGACCTGTCGTCGCGAGCATGTTCTTTACCATTTATAATAATGGCCCCAATAATATAGAAGAATGGGGGTACACCCATCACAGTCCCACGGACTATTATGCATATCCCGGTCCCATTCAAGGGACGAACCATCAGGTTGTCCTCGTCGGTTGGAAGGATGACGCCGCGATCACCCATGGCGGTTACTGGATCGTGAAAAACAGCCTCAGCGAAGAATGGGGTTACGACGGGTTCTTTAACATCGAGTACGGGAGTCTCAACATCGATAACTCCTCGATCACCTGGGTTGATTACGATGCAACCAGCCCGGTGAACTGGGTGCCGGTCGCACGAATCAACGGCTCATCCCAGGGGCATGTGAACCAAGAGATGACGTTTGACGGAAGCGGCAGTATCGACCACGAGGGCAGCCTTGTCTCCTACGCGTGGGATTTCGGTGAAGGGACCACCGGAACCGGGGTGACCGCTGCTCACACATACATAACACAAGGGATCTACCTACTGAGTCTCACCGTGACCGACAACGCGAGTAACAACAACACGCAAACGATGTGGGTGTACGTCGACAAAGTCAACCATCCCCCCAAGACACCGACCTTAATTGGACGGAAGAACGGGGCGAACGGAACCTCGTATCGCTACACGTTTTCGACCACCGATCCCGATGGCGATGACGTCCAGTACTATCTGAACTGGGGCGATGATTATTGGTTCGGTGGGGCGGTCGGTTGGATTGGGCCGTTCACATCAGGTCACAAGATGACCTTGGAGAAAACCTGGCTGGTGAAGGGGAATTACACGGTTCGTGTCAAGGCGCAAGACCGGTATGGCGCGAAAAGCGAGTGGGCGACCCTTCCGGTGACGATGCCTATCTCCAGCGCATTGCCCGGTCACTGGTTTTGGGAATGGCTATTCGAGCGATTTCCATACGTGTTTCCGTTCCTACGATACCTCCTAAGGTACTAGCACTCTCATACGACCAAAGTAGTATTTTAAAAAATATCTGAGAGCGTCTCTTTTGTACGAGTCTCAGTAAACGACAGGAGAAAACCAAGAAAGCCGCAGAATGCGTCCGTGATCACAAACCCGACGATAGAGAGCACGAACACGGTTTCTCGAGGGACGAAAAACAGGTTCGTGAAAATAAAGATCGCGGTCAGCTCCCGAGTCCCTAACCCTGCGAAGGTGACTGGGATGAATCCCACGGTATTTGCAACCGGGTACAACACCAAGAAGAGAAGATACGGGATGCTTAATCCAAGCGCGAGGGCAACGATGTATTCCTGAGTAAACATAATAAGCCAGGTAAACACCCCTAACAGCATCGGGACAAGCAAGCTCTTCATGCGCGGGAAATCAGCATAGAACGTGTCCGCAAAGGATGCAAGATACGCCTTGAGCTTCTGCGGCGCGAGATATTTGATGAACACATTGAAGAACCGTTGACCGCGCTCCCTTTTAATGAAATAGAAAATAACGAGGGCAACGAACAGCAGCCAGACAATCACAAAGTAGAGGACCTGGGGTAACTGGGTGAAAACAAGGATCGCACCGATAAACATCATGCAGTACAGGGAAATGGTATGAAGCGTTGTCTCTATCACGAGATTGAAAAAGAGCTTCCCGTACGGCTCACCTGTTCGTTCTTTCAGATACGGTAGCCGCATCACCTGCCCGGAGTACGCTGGCGTGAAGCTTCCATAAAAGAACCCGATGAGAAAGACCTTGAGTGACGCGAGGTATCCTATCTGTATTTTATGTTCTTTGAGAATCAGTTGCCAGACATAGTTCCGGATTAGGAGCTGAGGAAGATTTAATGCTAACGCCCCAAGGATGAAGAGAGGGTTGAGGGAGCGGAACGCATCGATGAGTTTCTGGACATTTAGAGTGTAGATGACATACAGCAAGATAGCAATCCCGATGAATGGCAGGAATTTCCTCACCCTACTCAAAACATTGCTTGCCATGGGTCATGAGAGTGAAGGGCTCCCCCTTTTTATGAATTGCCAAAAGGACAAACGCTCTCATTGTTACAGAAAAATAATTCAAACCTCTCAGTATTTTGATTCATTTAATAAATGAAAAAGAAACAAGAGGGACGTAGAGGACGGGGACCGACTCCCCCTTACATAGAGTATCCGACGTGCATGCAAACCCAGCTTTTCGCCTGTTATCGGTTCTATTGCACTGTGATCGCTGCTTTGAAGAACCCGATCGTGAAGAAATGCCCGATGTACCCGAATTTCGCGTCCTTCGCAACCACGAACTGTTCCCCTGAGTTAAGCACAGCGGGTTGAATCGTGTCTAACTGTAAGGTGAACAGCAGTCGGGCCTGGAAGGTGATCGTACTGTCCGTTTCACTCCTGTTTTTGATGAATCCAAACAGGAAGTACTTCCCGTAGCTCTCCTCGTTAACGATGTATATCCATACTTCAGAAATCCATGACTGCCCTGACTTGTCAAAAACCTGGGCACGAATCATTTTATTCACCCCAAGTGTCGGGGTTCCGTCCAGGTTTGTAGCCCAGGTGCCATTGATATCAGACACGTTACAGAGCCATTCATAGGGAGGCTCGGTGTCAACATAGGGGAGCCCTGGGTGCTGTCCAAACGGTTCGATATCGAATTCCACGCGGTCAACACCCGCGTTGTCAGAGGCATTCGCCCGGACCCAGAACGGTATATATACCTGCTGTTCATGAACAGGCTCGGTGATGGTGACCTCAGGGCGTGCTGCGTCGATCTTAACCTGGATGGTGTTATCAGGCTGCGTGTTGTCCTCAATATTGCCTGCGCGGTCCACAGACCAGAAGTTGACGGACCACTGGCCTGTCATATCCATCTCCTCCGTCACCACAAGGATGATGCCGCTGTCGACGATGTACTCCTGGGTCGCTCCCTGGTTGAGCGTGTAATACGAATGGTTGACGCCGCTGCCGGTCCCGGCAGGGAGATCGTACGAGGTGAGCCACACGGTCACGGACTCACTCGTGTACCACCCGTTCAGCCCTTGCGTCCCCGTGATATGATCAAGCAACGTTACCGGGGGCACCTCGTCGATCCCGATATAGCGAACCGTCCAACTGCTCAAGAACGGACTGGTGGAGGGGGTACTCCTCGTGAAATAAGCACGCAGACGTATCGGTGCTGGGTCGAGCGATTGCAGGGACTGGCCAGGGTTGATCCCTTGGATGAGAACGGTGTCGCCCACACCATTGAGCACGTCAAAGGATATGGTTCCTTGGAAACTTGCGTTGAAATCATACCATGCAAGCAGGTTGTCAGGGTTCAGAGCAATGGAGGTGATCTGGGCATCCAGCACGAGTTCCTTTTCATCCCCGATCGTTGTCGTGACCTCGGAGCCACTGGGGATGTTGAGATGCCAAAGGTTCCCGAAGCAATCAGGCATGTCGTTCCATGGGAAGGGATAATCGATGCGTATGTCCTCCCAGCCGACGAAGAGCCTGCCGTTTCCCACTGCGATACTCGCCCAGTCGGCCTGTGCAGAGGTACTTGCGGACAATTGAACGTCATCGATGTATACATCGCCATTGGAGGAGACAAGTTTCCCCCAGATGACCCCTGAATCGCTACCGGGGGCTTTGCTGTTAAAGGAGACGAAGAAGGAGGAGGTGAGGTACGGTGCGATGTCGGTTCGTACGAAATCACCGGACTTGATCTGGAAGGTATCAACCACTACATTCCCTGAGGTATCAAGGAGTTTTCCCCAAACGTTCCCCCAATAGTCACCAGCGCTAATATCATCGTTGTTCCAGGTGACGAGGAACCGCAGGGGTTGCTCAGAAAATTCCACGCAGGGATAGTTGTAATCAACCGTATCGCTGCCTGTTGCGATCGTAATAGTGCTGCCGATTTGGTTGAGGTTTTTATCAAAGATCCTTGCTTCGATGCTGAACGGTCCGTTGTCCCCGGTTATCCCGCTCTCATAGACGAGCATGTATTGTTGGTGAACAGGGTCGTACGTAAGCCATGGTTCACATTGGTTATTCGCTTCATTGTTGGTCAGGTCGACTTGATTGCCTATGGGATTGCCATTGGCATCATACAGCTGTCCCCATACATCGTAATCATTGTAACCAGCCCGGGCGTCCTCCCAGGCGACACAGAACTGATTATTGACCGAGTCGAACTGTACGTTCGCGTCAGCCTGGCAATGATCAGCTGAACAGACATCGATGACACTTCCCAGCTGAAGAGCATCGCCGTTTCGAACCACGGTTCTTGCCTTGATATCCAGGGTTTCATCGCTCGGGTTTGCGACAGGTTCCCAGTGCTGCCATGCAACAAAGAACGTACCACCACTAGAGTCACTGGAGGGATTCTCGTTTCGATAATAGACGGTATTATCTTTAAAGATGAGGTTGTCAAACACCACGCGATTTCCGCTCGAGTCATACATTGATGCTCGTATTTCTTGTTTGTAACCCCAACTCCATGGAACCCAATAGGCTTGTCCTTCCTCCCATGAGACTAGGAAGTCACCATTGCCGAAGGCAACATCCGGATCCCATGCGCCTTCATCGTTCGCATGATAGGAGACTCGCTCATCGTTCGCCCACTGTTCTTGCCAATCGGTGAACACGCTGTAATAGTCGCTTTGGCTTTGTGCGCTGGGATTTCCGTAGAACATGAACAACTGGCTATTTCCCTGTGGCAGCGTCGGGATTTTCACCCAGACGCTCGCGGAACTTGACGTCATGTTTTCTATCCAATAGCTCAGGTAAAAATCTCCGCTGTTGTCATGTTTGAAGCGGAGATCACCGTAGTCGGGTCTCATGTCAGGGTCATAGGTGACCGTCAGATGGATTGCGTAGTTTGACAATGAATCCATAGCGGTCACCGTGATGGGTTTCATCCGGGTCCAGGTAGGGTCTGTCCAGAGCGTGTAGGTGTTTTTCATCATCGCAGAGCCGCCTGCGATATCGTAATTGTACGACATCGTCGGGTCGATCTTCGTCGCGTCATTGAACAAATCCTCCCATGTATAGTAGTTATCACCCAACATTCCTGCCGGATGGTATGATGGGGAGCTGGAGGTTTTCTCCAGTGTTTGTATATCAAAGTGTACGACTGCCTGGGCTGCAGACATCATTAAGAGTACTGCGAGAAGCAAGAGGACAACCAGCCTTGCAGGTATCGTCTTGGACGTGTTTTTTTCCATTCTCTATCACCTTTTTTCTTGTATGGCGCTAGGGCCATACTTGGTACCAATTATAATTCAACAATAGATTAACCGATAGATCACCGGAAACCTGGATGACAGGCCAGATGTAGAACTGGTTCTGCCAGTACCATTCGACACAGATGTAGACCGCGAAATTAGACAGGGTGACATTTGCTCCCCAGCGGTCCTGCCCAGTGTCATCCTTGTAGGTGAAATTCAAGCTTATGGTCTTGAGGTTCGGCTGGTTGGTGTCTTGATTGATTCTGAAGTATCCCGGGTCTTCATAACTTGAACCTTGCTTCCATTTCCAGCTGATGTCGAAATGGAGGGTGCTGCTCAGGACGACATAGCCGTTCAAGTCCAGGCGACCACTCACGTTCGTAAGGTGAATGAAATTAAGATAGATATCCCCAGTTTGTTGGACATCGATGCTGAGGCCGCCTGATTCACCGAGTGACCAATCTCCGCTGAAATCAACGTTTTTCCCGTCCACCTGGAGTGCTACCTCAAAGTCACTCAATGCATTCAGCGTGCCGCTTAAATCTAAATCCTGTATTTGTGGTTGAGGGCCGGAGGTGTTCAGACCCCAATTAACGGCAAAATTCTGGGCAGAGACACTACTTGCATCGATCAAAAGGGAATTGCCTGTGCCGGAATTCCCAACAGAGAACGAGTTTCCGAGGACATCATGGGAGGTGTCGAACTGGAAATATCCGTCACTTGCTATTAAAAAATCAGTTTGTATGTGTCCGCTGCCGATACTAAGGACATCGCTTAGGGTGAGAGTGTCGAAGGCGATGTTGAAATGAACAGGGTCAGGGTTTTGACTTGCGGATGATCGCTCTGCCCTTCCGTACCCTCTCAACTGATTCCACCAGAAGGTCCCGGTTACATAGGCGTTGGCCGGGATGTCAGTGATTTGCATAATAGGGGTTGTAATGCTCGGGAGGTAGAGGTCCATTTCATGAAAATTCGAGTCTGCTTGGCGTTGTACTTTCCCGTACACGTAATTGTCGATATTGCTGAAGTTATCCGCGTCAACATACAGCGTTGCTTCCGCACTGACTCGTTGACTGTTGATGCTTCCGGCAGGGACTTTCATCAGCGCGACATTTGGGTCATCAGGGTTTGCCTTCGGGTAAAACACGGTGATGGCACCTAGGGTGCCGCTCTTGGTCAGATCAATATAACCGTTCGCATCGACCTGTAACATTGTATTGTTTTGTATCGTGAGGCTGGCTTGTGCTTCGAGTCGTCGGGAGCTTGGGATGTTGTCGATCTGGAGAAACGGGACGTCAGCCTCATCAGGGTTTGTGACTTTCGGATAATAGACCGTCACCCCGTCCATGGGGCTGCTCATGGTAACATCTGCGTATCCGCGGACGTTGACGTAAAATAACTCGCCATGAACATAGGTCACATTGAAATCATCGAAGATCTTCCATTCATATGAGAGCGTCTGGGGAAGCTCGTTGATTTTCACTTTTTGGGTGAACCAGGGTGAGTCCACGATGACTGCGACATTGAAGATGTCGCTTGCCTTGTAATCAAACCCATGAGGATTTTTTCGAAGGCTAAAGCTCATCCATTTCCCTGATTGAGCCATTGCGTTGTCAATTTTGTCAAACACCAAGGAGAGGCTTGTGTTATTTCCGCTGCCCACATGGATGTCAGAGGAGTACGTGATGCTTGTTTGGCTGTTATGCTCGCTATCCGCGTCGAAATGATAGTAGATGTACCCGCCGAGGGGGATGAACTGGGTCGTGAGGGTGACAAACGGGCTGAATCCCACGGAAAACGCGATATCGTACTTGAGCGTATTCGTGCTTCCATTATATGCTTGGAACCCATACAGGAGCTCGAGGCGGTCCATGCCGCTTGGCTCGGTTTTCATGATTTGCTGAAAGATGACGGGGCTGAAGATATCATCTTTCGCGAACGCGAACCTCTTTTCGACATATTGGGGGATTTTGTCCCCTGATGCCGTTCGGTAGCCGACGCCTACCGCGAAATAATCATTGTCCGCTGTGAGGCTCTGGGGATTGCGTGTTGGTTGATTTTGAAGGATTCCGGATTGGTGATGTGACCTGATGTTCTTTATTATTTTTTGTAGGAGTCCGGCTCCAGGGGTATTCCCCTGGCCAGTTCCTTGGTTCAATACCTGTGAAACATAGGATAACGATTTGATGATTTGAGGTATGCTATGGGCTGAGAACTGAAGTTGATTGCTCTGCGGGAGTAGTCCGCCGCTCTGTGCATTGACCAGTCCCCAGTTGACATGGATTTCAGACCATACTTCTAGTCCTGCATAGCTGTCTGATGGTCCTCCGTTGATTTGTCGTACTCGCACCATGTCTTCGAGAGATTTATATTCAGTGTTGGTTTTCGTGTTAAAGATGGTCTCCCAATAAAATCCAAAGAAGACCTGGATGTCGTCTTCTGGGTCGTTGTCGATGTTAAAAAAGACATCTTCGCTGTAATAGGGGTGTTGGAGGAATTTTTTTTGGAAATCTTTTATAGAGACATTGAGTTGTTTCTGAAAGGTTTGACCGTTGTAGATTATCCGGATCCACCATTCGAAGGTGTTGGTTGCTTGGCAGATCCATGGTGCAGTGATTTTCTGGTTGTATTCTTGGTGGCTCGGGTAGGGGTTTTCCTGGAGATTTAAATAGTTGTATACTGATTTTTTAAGTTGTTCTATGGTACTTGTTTTTTGTATGATTGTAGGAGGGGCCGCACTGAGATTTGTATTTCTCTGATCTGAGGGGATGATGGAAGAAGTCGCAATCCCTGACATGCCAATACATGTCAATATCATTAAAATTACCACTAACAGTTTTCTCATTTTCGATTCACCTCTTCATATATTATGAATGTTCCTCTCTGACCTATATATTTAGTATTTATTGCTATATATACTTTATGATGTTTTAACCCAAAAATCATCTAAATTTATTACCCAACCATTTCGCCGCTTCCTAATGACTTTGTTTAAAAAGATTGCTTAACAATATAAGAAAAAACGGTGATTCCATTATAAATGAAAACAGTAACCATAATAGTCTAAGGTTATATTATTAAAGAAATGGAGGTTATGAAATCATTATTTCAGGAGAACGATATGGTAAAAGACAGTAAGGACCAAGAGAGCATCAATGAAGCTAAGATAGTGAAAGAGCTTCGAAAAAACGCAAAAATGAATATTGAAACAATTGCAAAAAACGTTGGTATATCCAGGCAAAAAGTGTACAGAATCATTAAACACCTAGAAGAGACTCACATGATCTGGGGATATACCGCGATTATCGATGAGTATAAACAAGGCCTCCAAAAATTCATTCTCCTTCTAAAACGTTCAAATCAACCACTAGAAAAAAACACGGTTGAAACCATTGCAAGGAGTCGATTAGAACATACGTATCTTGACCTAGGGATATCCATAGAAAGTAGTTATTATCTTCACGGTGAATACGATTGGGCGATGGTCTTCACAGCTGTAGACTTGCGATATGCAAAAAAATTCGCTGGTTTATTGATAGAAAATTACCCTGGAATTATTATAAAAATGAATATGATGCAGATACTCTTCTCGGCTAGAGAACATCATATATTTAATCCAAATCCAAACAAATTAGCTGAATTTCTCTAAATCAAAGAACTATTCTCGACACAGATCACAGAAATGATGATAATTTTCATATCTTTTCATCTCGAGAGAATATTTAAATAGAAGATAAGCATAGATTTCAAGTGATAATATGGGGAAAACAATTTCTGTTTATGGAGCTCTTTTTATCGCTATTTTTTTTGTTGTTTCTTCAGGTATACAAGGTACGAGCGGTGCACTAAAGAAAAATGCACTTTATGAAACGCCAAAAACAGCAAACATCACCATAGATGTACCCTATATTTACAATATTACCACGGCGCTCAGTAACATTGTTTTCACCGCCTATGATGAAGCGCATGGCGAGATTGCGAAAGGTCGCGCATTCGGGACAAAAGGGGAGCACAAAGCCGCAGAAATATTGTTCGACAACATGACCCTTCTTGGTCTGCATCCACAACTCGAGCAGATGAAACAACGCCCCGGGGTTCCGAACGATGACCTTATTACACAGCTAGAGGTGCAAAACTACGCGGTGAAACTCAACGGGCGGGTTCTCGATTGTTTTATCCACCCGTCCTGGAAAGGACCTTATGGGACGCCCCATGAATTGAATTGTACGTTTTCATATCAAGGACTCCAGGTGAAACCAATTCCGGCGAATCCTTGTGTCTACAATCGATCCATAGCACAGGACACGTCGGATTTCGTGTTTCTGGGTCATGACCAGTGGAACGACCCCAACGGTGTGCTACCTGTGGTTGATATTTTGAAACCATATATGGATCCATTGAAGTTTTACATGGTGTTCCACAGTGTCAGTCTCTTTAATATCCTGCGGGAAACCGCTGCATGGTATCTGATGTATCCTCATTGCAAAGCCCTTCTTCTCCAGGATTTCCACCCTGAATGCCACGATTTTGTGCTTCTCCCCAAGAACGGAAATTCACTCCCGGTCATCTTCATCACAGGCAATGACGGGGACCAAATGCAGTCGAATTTCACGGGAAGCAGGGTAGATTTCAACCTGACTCAACACTTGAATACCTCGGTCATCAGTTACAATGTGATCGGAGAACTGAAAGGACGGGATTCAAAGAAAACCGTTATTGTCTCCTGTCTATACGATGGGTGGTGGAATCAAGCGACAGGGGACTCGGCGATTGGCATGGCCATGGTGCTTGGCATCGCGAAATATTTTGTCCAAACAGGGATCACGCCGTACTACACGTTGAAATTTATTGCTTTCGGTGGTGAGGAATACAGCGGCCTTGGCGCTGAATATTACGTGGCAACACATAAAAACGAAAGTATCGTCGCCGTCATCGATCTAAATCAGTTGGGGTTCACCCAGGTGACCCCTCGTCTGACCCTTGATTTTGTCGCAAATAAAGGGTTGTACCTGAAACAGGTCTGGGACATCGTGCAGCGGACCGACTACAAGGAGCGGACAGGGAATGTGACCGATATCAAACCGATCTGGTGGCCTTCAGGAAACATCCCGGGGAACGCATATGCGTTTGCGAAAGAGATACCTGGATGTAACGCCATGAGCATATTCAAGGATGGCGGCTGGACCATGCATCATCGCGACGGGCAGAATCATACGGCAGGCGACGTGCTGACGTACTTCGATTGGAACGACACGCTCGTGACCACCGAGATAATCACGAACATCACCCTTGCGTTTGCGATGGGTACCCAAGGAGCTCAAGAGGTCTCATCGTTTCCACCGCTTCATCAGATGATGTTCGCGGGTGAAGCTGGGAAAATACGTGGCCTTTATTAGGAAACGGAATCGATGAACACCGGGCCGATGAATGCGAGATACTCATCGTTCAGTGGCTTATCCGTTGGTAGGTGTTCACCGTGTTGGCGGATGACAACGTAATAAAAGTCATTGGGATGGACATCCGGGTCCTGGAATTGGACTACCGCGAGACTGGAGTTTATTTGCGCAATGCCGATCACCTTACACCAGGGCTGCCCGCGGCTGGTGTCCTTCTTGACCAACATGACATCCTGAATCGGGTAGGAAAGCTCGTTTGTGTTATACCCATTAGGACACATGCTTCGTCCGCTGCTGTCCGGGCCTGGAAACGTTGAGAGGGCTGTCACCTGGACGTTCAATGGTCCGGTGCAGTTGATCCACTGGCCGAGTGCCATCTGTCCATTGAACCGGACGTTCGCACGCAGTTTTAATATTTGCAGTCCGTACATGCTACAATTGTTCATCGCGTCCCAGAGTTCCGCCCTTGTGTTATGCGTCGCGTACACTGCATCAATCCCCGCGGGGTCTTGAGTATTAGCATCTCCTTTCGCTGAGGCACTGCCTGGTCTGTCAACAACGTGGGTATCGCTTGCCGCCTCAAGGACGAACCGCTGGCCCTTTCGTGCATCCTTACTCCATTCCCACAGTCCGTTTTCGACCCAGAATACTGGTTTATCACGCATGTTGAGCGGGTTGTACGGCCATTCAATTGGGACGCCTGAGTATTCCCCGATGGCTTGCCCCCAGCGGCTGTAGACTTCTGCACCGCGGAGCACCTGATCCCGAGCGCTTACATTATGGATGTTATTGGCAAGGAATGTCCAATTGACCGTATAACCTCCCCACCATCGGATCTGCATCAAGGGATGATGAGGAAAGCCAATATTGTAATGTCCTTTCTCCCACTCGGCGTTCATAGCAGAGAAAATGTCATCGAAGGTGTGTCGGTCCCATGAGGAGTATTTCTGGGCGTCATCATAGACATCTCTATAGGTGAAACAGATGTGGCAAACATCTTGATGATTATATGGGCTCCAAGGGGTGCCACCTGGGAAAAATGGTCCCGAGGACCATTCAAACCCAAGGAAGGTCGTGAAACGTCCTGGGTCATAGTACCGTTTGACGTATTCTTTCTCCATCGCCCATTCGTCTATCCCTAATAACTTGTACCGTAACACTTGAATCAAACTACGCAACCACATCCATAAAAACTGTGGTGGTGTGATGTCAATCTGGTTCGTGAGCTCTGCATGGTCAGTGAGGCCCACGAAGTCAAGGTAATTATCGTCAATAGCGTTTTGATACATCGTCTCAGGTCTATTGTATCCATCTGAGATGGTACTGTGAAAATGGATGTCGCCAAAGAATAATCGTTTCAGTTGAATCTGGACGGTTGCGGAGGCGGTACGTGTTCCGTTTTCAACGGTGACGGTAAGATTCACATATGTATTGTTTAGTGGTGTGGGTTCCGGGTCGAACAGCACCGGGTTGTTTCCAACAAACAAGGTGTGATGGCTTTGACCGTTTATCTGCCAATATTTTACTTGAGGATTCCCTGTGATAGAGCAATTAACGATGTCGCCTTCATATAATGTGCTGCCGGGAATTATGTGAAGAATTACTGAGAGTGAGTCATCTTGTGCTGCGGCGGTCGTTGTAGTATCATGAATGGTATTTATCAGAGGCATTGATGCTTCCAGTAACATGCCAACTATTCCGATAATCACAAGTGTCTTCGACATGATCCCCTAATTTTTTTTGAAACGATGAGAATATCAAGTAACATCTGATATAAATATGTTTTTCTTTATAATTTCCTCATTGTTGTTTCGTCAAAGAATCGATGTTGGGTACCGTGATTAAACTGTTCATGAAGCGGCCTTATCGAGTTGCTTGAATCCCTCATCCCTCGTCACATACGAGATGACAATAGGTGCTGGCTTTCCCGATCCCGGTTCCCCTTTTATCTCTGGGACCTCAACCACAGTAATAGTTACCTCAGGCCCTGTCTTCTGCTGGTACATTTCTTTGATTCGGTTTGCGATCTGGTCGAAGGAGGGTCCTGTGGTTCGCTGGCCCTCGTCAATCGCAAGTTTGATCTCGATTTCATCGATTTTTTTCTGGACGATTTGGTATTGTTTAATCTTGAATGTATTCAAATCATGCAGAACCGGCTCGATGAAGCAGAACGCACCTGGAGGGAATACCTTGCCGTTTGGAAGCACGATGTTAGCCTTCATACGACCCTCCACTGGTTTTTTAAGAATCACGCTTCGCAGTCCGCAACTGCAATGCTCATTGTCGCTGAGGGTTATCCAATCATCCATGCCTGTATATCGCACGATCGGCGTTGCTCGCCCCCATAAACGGGTGATAACGAGATGTCCGCGTTCGCCTGGTGCAATGATATCTTGATGTTCATTCATTGCTTCCAGATGGAAGAAGTCAGCATGGATATGCCAGTTTTTTTCCAGGCATTCGAATGCGATTGTTGCTTGTGCCTCGACCGATGGGTAAATATTGCGCATCGGACAACCAAATGCGTCTTCGACGTATCGCCGGGTGTACTCATCGAGGATATCGCCCCCGACTTGGAGCAGTTTAGGGTTTACGTGATTGCCAAGGCCTTTTTTCTTCAGGAAGGCCAGATGCTGGAATAATGCAGGATAGCTGATAATAAGATCTGGTTTGAAGCTGTCTAGTCGATCGATGATGTCCTTGACAGGCGTGCTTACATCGATGTTAAGGCTATTGTTCAAGGAGTACACGTGCCGTAGTTGTGGGAGGAAGTTGTTTTGTACGACACTATCGATTCGAAAGCGGTTGAAATTGCCGATATGAGCCATTCGTACTGTTCGAAGGTTCATGTTGTAGTATCGCATCTGAGCAAGAACGGGGCCGACTGCTCGAAGGATTATTTCGAAATCGACATAGATTGAGACTGGCTTACCCGTGGATCCACCGGTACAGACCACATGCGCGTTTTCTTTTTTGTAGGTGCGTGGGATAATATTGTTCGGGAAGTTATCGATGAGGTCTTGTTTTGAAATGAACGGGTGTTTGGTGATGTCGCGTATGGTACGGAAGTCTTTTGGAGACACCCCCGCTTTCGTATATTTTTCTTGGTAGAGGGGGACGGTCGCTGCATAGGATACGATTTTTCGGAACGCACGGTCACGGTACCGATCAAGCTGTCGAGGAGATAGTCGGTTAAGTCGATTAGGATCTGTCAGGTAATTTTTCAGAAATGGTAGAGAGATCAAAGGATTCAGCAGTGGGTTCATACCAAGGTAGCCTCTCGAACAGATACTCTCATAGCACACAGCAGCTTAAAGCTATTTTTCCTCGACGATAGGGTATCCTTCTCCTTTTTGTAACTCGATGGGAATATGATCATAGGTGGTCGAAGGGAATTGTTCAATGAGACGATTGACGAGGACCTGAAGGAACGGGAATTGGATAACCTTTTTTTCTTTTTTTATTCCGCTCACGATGATTTCTGCTGCTTTTTCTGGGGAGATTGCGCCACGACGAGGTAAACCCTTAATCATAGGCGTCTGTACCGAACCGGGTTTAATCGTGATCATGTTGATATTGTATTTCAGTTTCGCTTCAGCCCGTAGGCTTTCCATGAACCAGCTCAGCGCTGCTTTGCTTGCGCCATAGGCTCCCCATCCAGGGACACCTCGTTTATCCGGAAGCGTTGAAACCGCGGCGATGGTTCCTGACTTTTGTTTTTTCATCACTTTGATAACGTATTCAATGAAGTACAACATGCCAAAGAAATTGACATCCATGGTCTCTTTGATGATCGCGGTATCAAAGGTTTCAATGGGGTTTGGGACTAAGATTCCCGCGGTAAGAATCGCTACATCGATACGCCCAAACTGTTCTTTGATGAATGTGACTGTATCCTCAATGTCTTGTTTCTTTTTGACGTCGCACTTCTTATAGAGACATGTCCCGTGTTGCTGTTGGATCTCACGTGTGAGTGCTTCGAGCTCATCTTCGCGCCGACCGACGATGGCAATCTTGCAATGCTCTCGGGCAAGACGGCGTGCGATCGCTGCACCGATACCTCCGGTTGCACCATTGATCAGGACGACTTTGTTTTCAAAATCCATAGGAATCACAGTGCATAATAAGTGGGACTTTTTTATACTATCGATTTCAACCAAAGAGAAATTTTTTTCGTTCTGGAGTATTGGTCACAATTATTTAAATAATAGTGCACTATCCTTTGTGTTCTTCCATATGAAAAAAGTAATTGTGGTCGGTCTTGATGGTGCAACATTAGATCTCATGGAGCCTTGGATGGATGTGGGGAAACTGCCACATTTCGACCACTTGCGTAAGCAAGGTGCTTCAGGAATACTAAAATCCACGATCCCACCGTACAGCGCTCCAGCTTGGGTTTCAATCATCACCGGTGTGAACCCTGGGAAGCATGGGATTTATGATTTTTTTCGAACCGACACGTTCTCAAAGAAACTTGTCAGCTCACGGTACCGGAAAGCGCCTGCGATCTGGAATTACTTGACGGAACATGGTAAAAAAAGTATTGTGGTCAACGTCCCAGGGTCGTACCCTCCCGAAAAAATCTCGGGGATCATGATTAGTGGGTTGCTCACGCCCTCCGAAGAATCCGAGAACACGTACCCGCCGGCTCTAAAGCAGGATCTTGTGGAGGGGAAGCTTGGGATCTTTGTATTTGAGCAAATCGGTGCGGACGACCTCCCTAAAAGCCTGGTGGCTCGGTATGCTCCTCAGAAACTCGTGGATATGACGAACGCTGCAACGGAGTCTCATGCGGCCGTCACTCTGAATCTTCTGAAACAGCATGAATGGGATTTCGCGATGGTCGTGTTTCGCGGCACCGATGACGTCCAGCATCTCCTCTGGGGGCATGAGGACCTGATTTTCTCCTGCTATCAGAAAGCGGATGAAAGCCTCGGTAAGCTCCAGGAGGCGTTCCCTAATGCGGTGTTTATCCTTGTCTCAGACCATGGATTTGGTAAGCCAAAGAAGTATTTGTATGTGAACAATGTTTTGTACAACGCGGGGTATCTGAGGACGTTTTCGAATCCCCAGCGTGCCATGTCAACTGTTCTGTTGACGTTCTTTGATAAGTTCAGTTGGTTTTTCTACCATCTTATTCCTATGAGGAGACTGGCTCGTTCTCGAGTAGGGCAGAGACTTATTTTTTCAAATGGTGGTAATAAGAACATCGATTTTTCTGCCACCCAGGCGGTGTACCAATCTATCTGCTCATGGGGGATTAAAATTAATCGAAAGGATATCGAAGGGAAAGGCGTCGTTGCTTCAGACGATTACGAGCGGCTTCGCGATGATATTATCCGTCTGTTCTCCGAACTCACTGATCCCGAGACCGGGGAAAGGATCGTTAAAAAAGTATATCGCTGGGAGGAGGTGTACGGAAAAGATGCGGTCAACAACCCTCTTGACCTTATTTTTGATATGGAACCTGGGTACAGCACCCATGAGTTGCTGAAACCTATAGGAGCGTCATCACCTGGCATCAAGAACGGTCGGAAGCAGCTGCCGTTCCTCTCAGCGCCAGGGTTTTATGATTGGGTAGGAGACCATCGACCAGAGGGTGTTGTCTTCATCGCCGGGCCTGGGATACAGCCACATCAGCGGATCTCTGCATCAGTAGTGGATATCGTCCCGACGGTCCTCGCGCTCATGGAATTGCCTCTTCCTGCGTCCCTTGATGGGACCGTCATCAAAGATGTTTTTGTCACCCCGCCGAAAACAACAAAGGCACGGAAGTCTAGAAAGGAGGTCGCGACGAATCTTCTTTCAGAAGGCGAGCAACGGAAAATACGGGAGTTGCGATCAAAATTATAAGGTGTTTTCCTAGGAACTTCCATCGGTTATCGTCGTTGTCGATACAGTGTGTTATCAACGACCGCGATCATCTTTGATGCATCGTAATGATACGGGCCAATGAACTGGCAAATCTTCTCGATGTTCGTACGGGGATCTTTGAGGACGTCGTTGTAATTCACGAACAGTACCTCAGTGTGTTTTTTCGTTTTAAGGTCCTTCATTATTTTCTCATTTAATTTCTTAAAACTCTGTTTTGTTTCTCGCCGGTTTTCATCAGTCATCTGCGTCATTGTTTCCATGGAGTCGAGTACTTCCTCGAGGTTTCGTTCCATGTAGATAATCTTATAGAATCCTTGAGGTAGATAGGAGAGGCCGTAGGCCGTTATTTTGATAAAGGTCCCTTTATAGGACTCGAAAGGGAAGGTCCCTTGGATAAGTCTATTTATGATTTTTCCTCCCTCTAGCTCGTAATATCCTTTCGGGTTATGAACATCGGGTTTGCGTGCTTCTGAGTAAGCGATGGGGACTCCTCCCGCTGCAAGCACTTGCATCATCATGGATGTTCCGGATCGTTCCAGACCTGAGACGATATAATTCGTGTCTCCCTGTAATTTCATGACTCTTCCGACCTCATCGCTTCTTTTATCAATCATTTTCTTAGACGATTATAAAAGATCAGTGAGAGAGACTAATCGAGGTATCCTAACGAGCGGAGACGGGCCTTCACACGCTCCTCATCCTCTTTGCTGAACTCCTCGGAACTCTCTGTGTCCAACCCTGAGAGGACCTCCCGAAGGACGTATGTGACGTAAGAGGAAAGCGAGGTGAACCCAGTGCCCTGGATTCTTTTCTTTATCTTCTCTGCGAGTTGCGTTGGTATCGATATCGTGGTGTATTTTTTTTCTTCTGATTTCTCTTCCATGGATATCACCAAATGATCTTTCATAATTATGTATAACTATTAGTCATTAAGAAATCAGGGATACTACATAAATGTTTTGAAAAAATGGTTCAAAAAAAGAAGAGAGATGATAGGGTTGGTTCACCCTATTCGTTATCCGGTTGCATTATGCGGCCACGAGAACCCTGGGTACTCAATATATTGGTCGTTTCTCTTGAAATAGGTCAAATCGAACATTTTCCAATCATTCACATCGCCAGGGCCGTGTGTCCCGTCAGAATAATCCACGAGCTTTTTATTGAAGATGTAGTAATAATTCATGACACTGTAGTAATTACCCCACTTATCAAGGAATTCGGCTTTTGCTGCTTTACTTTGGCCAAAGGTGACATTATCGTTTCCACCGACAGTCCATGGGGCGATGCCAAGGGAATGCCCGAGCTCATGCATGGTCGCTGACGCAAGAAGGAGACGCTGGGTTCGCGGGGTGAACGCGAGACGTCTGACGTACATCTTAAAGGGGCTTGTATCGACAGCCATGGTGTCATACCGGTTGTTCACGGAGGGATGACAGAACCCTGCGTTATGTCCTATGACAAGGTAACGGAAGATGCCTTTCCTGTTGTCTGCGAAATGCCACTTGTAGAACTGCAGCATCATCCCAGAATCTTGTGATAAAGTCTCGATGTGTGGGAGCATTTCACCGCCGCCGTTCGTTGGGTCACCAGGCCATCCGTTGTCGATGTAGACGCAGATGTTGTGGACGGCGAACCGTTCAATGATGATCTGTTGGGACTCATACCAGAAGACATGTGGCCAGTCGAAGAAGCCCCCTTTTACCATGCCGTCTGATTCAATGTAGATGTCCTGATGGAACGGGTCTGCGTAGTATTTCTCCATCTGGTACTCCTCCAGGTTCGTCAGGCCATCGCGGTCGGGATCAGCCATAGAATGGTTATCATACACAAACGGGTCGTACCCCCATTTGAAATCCCAGGGGAGCGGGATGCCGTCCCCGTTAGGGTCGTAACTTGAGCAATCGAACGTACCGTTTAGATGGTACACATTTACCTTCGTCCAATACGGAACCAGATCGTTGTTGTAGCAATCCTGGTAGATGTTGAACCAGACTTCGTAATACTTCCCGACGAAATGGCCATACCCGTTGCTGTCATTGAGGGAATCATCCTCGGTCCAATGGCCAGTCTTGTAATTATAGATGACATTGATTGTTTCTTTCTCCACATCTTTGAACTTCCGCCCGAACAGGCCTGAAGGATCACGCTCCATGATTTTTAAGGTAAGCTTCGAGGTGGGTTGCTCCTGTGGTGTTCTCTCTGTTATTTTATTGTCCATGAAGATATTGTCCCAGGTATGGAAAAGCGTCTCTGTGGCTGCTCCACCTGCACTGGTGACGTCCTTGCTTACATATTCTTTTCCGTCAATGTCTGTGATGAAATAAAACGATGGTGGGGTTTTCCACGATGATCCTTTCTTCATCATCACATCGATAATACCTCGACTCCGGATCCTGTTGATTTCAAAGACGATTCCTTGGGTCACCAAAGGACTGATCCGATCATCGGTTATCACTTTTGTTTCCTGAGGAACAATAGGAGCTGGTTTATTCATGTAGTAGACGACATAGCCATATGCTCCTACGACGAGAAGAAGAAGAATGACGATAACCGCTATGATTTGTTTCTGTCTTTTTCGCATTAATACAGAACCCCCAAGTAATAAATGCTTGTTCTTGATTGTAGTATAGATTTCTATTTATATAAATGTATTTATCGTATTTTTCTTTTTCTTGATTGAAGCCATATCTGGATAATTTTAAAAAAATAGAGTGCATTCCACTTCAAATATTTTGCATATGAGACAATAGAATCACTTCTGCGAATTCGGCTGTTTTTTCGGACCAAAAAGCCCAAAATCGACATTGAGCGCATTTATCAATATGGGATAATACGTGCAATGCTAGGAACGAAATAAATGTTCACTATTGTCCATGGAATATCGTTGTCGGGACTGTCTTAGAGTCCCGAAACGATGTGCATGGCCCTGTCGAAATGTTTAAATATAAAATTACGTATTTAAATTACTAATTATATCCATAAAAGAGTACTTACCTTAAGGGGGAAAAAAGATGAGAGTAGACTATATAAAAAAGATTGTAGTGAGTATCATTGCGTTTGCATTCATGAGCACTGCTATCGCACCAAGCATCCAATCACAACTCACAGCCGGATTTTTTTCACAACAGTCGTCCTCAACGCAAAATAATGAACGAATACGACTACCTCCTTATTTGGTGGCACAAACTGTGTCACCACATGGACCTCCTGCACCCTTAGATGGTACTCCACCAACAATCCACCTCCCTTCAAGCCAGGTGACCATGAAGGTATTCACTAATAGTTCCAATAGTTATTTCAGGACACAGCTTTCGAACGTTCCCACTGGATACGAAGTCACCAACAAGTTCTACACAGGCTGGTGCAGCGATTACGCCCACTATATTTACACCAACACACCCTACCAAACATACTTATACTCAAGCTATAACACCTCCTTGCCATCCCGCGATTACCACCAGAACTGGAGCAAGGTCAACTATATCCTGAACCACAAGCAAGGCACGAACTGGCATCAGGTACAAAACGCGATCCTCTACATCCTTGACTTTGGGAACCAGGGGTTGAACGCAACCGGCTGGGCGATGGTGAACGCCGCAGCCCAGTACGGGGGAAGCTACATTCCTCACTGCGGGGATATCATTGTGATCATCGCTGACCCTGGTGAGAACATCCAGCGTCAGATCTTCGAATTAACGGTGCCCTCCTACACCCTCTCTATTACTACCGATGGGTCAGGCACGGTCTCGAAAGACCCTGATCAGACCGGTTACTCCTATGGCCAGGTCGTGACCCTCACCGCAACCCCAACATCGGGTTGGTCCTTCAGTTACTGGAGCGGCAATGCCTCTGGATCCAATCCTGTGACAACCGTGACCATGAACGGAAACAGGGCAGTGACCGCGCATTTCACCCAAGATCAGTATACCCTAACCATCTCTTGTGATGGTTCTGGTTCTGTCGGGAAGAATCCGAATCAGGCGACCTATCATTATGGCGATGTCGTACAACTGACTGCGACACCGAACACTGGATGGGCCTTTAGTACTTGGAGTGGAGATCTTACTGGTTCAACAAACCCCGCATCCATAACGATGACAGGTAATAAAGCTGTGACCGGACACTTTATCCAAAATGAATATACTCTTACGGTTACTGTTGTCGGGTCTGGCTCAGTTGGGAGATCTCCTGCTCAAGCTACATATCATTACGGTGATGTTGTGCAGCTTACCACTACCCCGGACCTGGGCTGGTCGTTTGGCAGCTGGAGTGAGGATTTGTCTGGCTCTACGAACCCTGCTTCTCTTACGATCACTGGCAACATGGCTGTGACTGCGTCTTTCACTCAGAATGAGTATACGCTGAGTACGTCTGTTGTTGGTTCAGGGTCGGTCGATACGAATCCATCTCAAGCCAGTTATCATTATGGTGATGTCGTACAAGTGACTGCGACTCCTGATACTGGCTGGTCGTTCAGCAGCTGGAGTGGAGATCTTACTGGTTCTATGAACCCAGCTTCTCTTACGATCACTGGTAATATGACTGTGACTGCCCTTTTTACTCAAAATGAATACACCCTTTCCATAAATGTCATCGGGTCCGGTTCTGTCGGAACAGTTCCTACTCAAGCCACATATCATTACGGGGATGTTATCCAGATTTCTGCGACTCCTGCTACTGGATGGTCTTTTAATAGCTGGAGTGGAGATCTTACTGGTTCTACGAACCCTGCTTCTCTTACGATCACTGGCAACATGGCTGTGACTGCGGCTTTCACTCAAAATGAGTATACGCTGAGTACGTCTGTCGTTGGTTCAGGGTCAGTCAGTAAGAATCCATCTCAGACGACGTACCATTATGGTGATATCGTGCAGCTTACCGCGTCCCCGGACATCGGCTGGAGCTTCAGTAACTGGGTTGGAGATCTTACTGGCTCCACGAACCCTGCTTCTCTTACAATCACTGGGGATATGGCGGTGACAGCGTACTTCACGCAGAACCAATATACCCTCACGATCACGATTGATCCAGTCGCTGGCGGCTCTGTCGCAGCGGTCCCAGGTGGACCGTACTACTATGGAGATGTAGTGACCTTAACTGCAACCCCGAATACCGGTTATACGTTTGACCATTGGAGCGGTGATGCTTCTGGGTCAAATGTTATCACGACCGTTACCATGAACGGGAATAAAGCGGTGATCGCGCATTTCACCCTCTCTCAATATTCGCTCACTATCACCGTTGATCCCTCGACAGGTGGTTCAGTCGAAGCTGTTCCCGCGCCTCCTTATTACTATGGTGACGTTGTGACTCTTACTGCGACTGCAAGCACAGGCTACATCTTTGACTATTGGAGTGGAGACGCCTCGGGTTCAAATCCCGTGACGACCGTGACGATGGACGGGAATAAAGCGGTGATCGCGCATTTCACCCACGTTGAGTATGCCCTGACTGTCACCATTGACCCCGACACCGGAGGCACGGTTTCGGCAACCCCTGGCGGACCATACTATTATGGTGACGTTGTGATTCTTACTGCGACTGCAAGCACAGGCTACACGTTCGACCATTGGAGCGGTGACGCATCGGGCACAAACCCGGTCACCACAGTGACCATGGACGATAACAAGGCTGTGATCGCTCATTTCACTCAAAATGTGTACACCCTGGCAATCAACCTTGACCCTGAAACAGGCGGGTCGGTGACCGCGGCTCCTGCGCCTCCCTACCATTACAATGATATCGTGAAACTCACTGCAACAGCGAGCACAGGCTACATGTTTGACCACTGGAGCGGGGATGCTACTGGATCAACTTTGACAGTCAACGTCACTATCGACGGAAACAAGACAGTGACTGCGCATTTCATACCAACCGGGGATGTCATTCCTCCGCTCGTGGAGATCGCCAAGCCTCTCAACGGTATTTATCTCTTTGATCAACTGATTCTTCCTTCTAAAAAACCGATCGTCATCCAAGGGATCACCATCCAGGCGAATGCCTCCGATAACCAATCAGGGGTGAAAAGGGTTGAATTCTTCATCGATGATGTCTCGGTAGGCAATGACTCCACGGCGCCCTTCACCTATACCTGGCATGATTTGCGTTCAGGAACGCGTCATATCAAAGTGGTCGCCTACGATAACGCTGGGAATCATAACGCGGTGGAAATCAGCGTCATGAAATGGAGACTCCATCCTGTGCTCGCTATTCTTTTGTACTATATTATCAAACCTCTGTGGGATATTCTCAAGAATTGGCTCCACGATCATGGCCCTGATAAAGCGACAACAGAATAAAACGACGCCTCCTCCTTTTCTTCTTTTTTCATTTTTTTTTACTATTATATCCTTTTGCACATATCGATGCCGTTTCATGCCTCGAGACAAAACATATTTTTTATATAAAGAGTCTAATAAAACAACGAATAACAAACGTTTTTCATGATGGAAAGATATTTTAACTCAAATTTGTTGTATATTATGCATGAAGGGGAGACGAAATACGATTATTAATATGTACCATTGTAAGAACTGTGACCTCAAATTTCTGGCCCCTATGAAACTGACAAGAGGGAAGCGTCACACGGAATTCGTGTGCCCAGAGTGCAAAAGCCATGACTGGGGCCACATCTGGTAACATCCGTAAGCCTCGTAAAAAATTATAAAAATTCTTTTTTCGACTTTATGAGAGAACCATCATCGTTATCGTTCCATTGCCAAAAATGTTTATATGATACCCTAGTATAGACCGTCCAGATCAAGGTGGGAATCATGAATGATTTCACGTACGCAATCTCTACGAAGGTTTTCTTCGGTAGAAAAAAAATAGAGCAACTGACTGAGGAGATAGAAAAATACGCAGATACTGTCCTTTTCGTCTACGGCCAGGGTAGCATTAAAAAACAGGGGATCTACGACACCGTGATCGCCATGCTTCAGAAAAGCGACATCGACTGTGTCGAGCTTTCCGGTGTGCAACCAAATCCAAGGATACAAACCGTGAGGACTGGCATACAGCTCTGTAAAGACCACGAGGTCGACCTTGTCCTTGCTGCAGGCGGTGGAAGCACCATCGATTGCGCGAAAACCATCGCTGCAGGGGTGTACTATGACGGCGACCCCTGGAACTTGTTCCTTGAAGGAGACACTCTTATTCGAGACGCGTTACCCATAGGGACGATCCTTACCACCGCAGGCACCGGGTCGGAGATGAACGGAAACGCTGTGATCACCAACCCTGAGACAAAACAGAAATTCGCGATACATCACGATCTGCTGCGACCGAAATTCTCGATCCTGGATCCGACCTATACGTTTACAGTTCCTAAAACGCAAACCGCTGCGGGCATCGTCGATATCATAAGCCACATTCTCGAACAGTACTTCAGTCCGACCAAGGATTCCTACGTACAGGATAGACTAGCGGAAAGCATGCTTACAACATGCCTCAAATACGGCCCGGTAGCCCTCGAGAAACCGACGGACTACGAGGCACGCGCACAGCTGATGTGGACCAGCAGCCTTGCGCTCAACGGTATTCTGTCGTATGGAAAAACCACGGACTGGGCGGCCCATGGAATCGAGCATGCGGTGAGCGCTGCGTACGACGTCACCCATGGTGTCGGCCTCGCGGTCTTGACCCCAGCCTGGATGCAATATGTACTAGGCACCCAGACCCAGGATCGGTTCCTTGACTATGCTCACAACGTCTGGGGACTCAGTGGTACCACAGAATCAGTTGCACGACAAAGCATCATCAAGACCAAAGAATTTTTCGCGTCTCTTGATATGCCGACATCCCTCCATGAAATCGGCGTACAACAACAATCCCTCCAAGATATGGCAAAGATTGCGACCACTTTTGGCCCGATTGGCAAGTTCAAAAAACTTACCACCAGTGACGTGCTTGCCATACTAAAGAACGCTTACTAAGAAGAGAACCACCTTTTTTCTTTTTATTCAATCAGCATCTTCGAACGGAACCGCACGTCCACAAACCGCGCCAGAACGAGGAAAAACATCGCAACCGCACACCCAATCATGAAATACAAGACTCCCGCGCCACCAAACCGGTCGAAGATTCCGGCGACCATTGGGACACCTACGAACATCCCGGCACTGATCACGATACTATAGACCGCCATGGTCACCCCGCGCATCTTCTCATGCGTCTCATCCGCAAGAGACGACAGTGCAGAAGGCCCGAATGCAAGAGCCATGAACCCGAAGACCGCAACAAACGGCCAAAATCGCACAATGCTGTTCTTCACGTTCTCAGCGGTCGCGGGCGACGCAAGCCCGTATCCGACGCCAATCACCGAGATCACCCCGATGAACCCGATTGCTCCCACAACCATGATCCGCAGTCTGCCGAACCGGTCAGATAACCACCCGTAGAACACCTGCGTCCCCACCAGGAAGATTCCAGCCCCAGCGATTACCGCGGACAGAATCAACGGGGACACCGACAGTACCCCCTGCGAGGTCGAAACTGTTAGAAACGTCAGCACTGATCCAATGATCATGAAGACGATGAACCACGGCAGTGTCAACAACAAAACAGACCGTTGTCGGAGCACCCCGATGATCGAATCAAACCGTATCTTCTTTGACAGGATATCATGCTTCTTCGGCTCAGCGATATTCGCCCAGGAATAAACCAAACCGACTAGCGCCATCAACCCAGCGATCAGAAACGCCTGCCATAACGACGCCTTCAGAAGATCAAGGAACAACGCGCCCACCGCATACCCCACGACCCACCCAAGCAGGTTAAACGCATCAAACGCGCCCATCTCACGCCCGCGATGATACTCGGGAGCGTAATCCGTAAGCAGTGCAAGCGACGCGACGAGGATCGCGCCTGCAGCCATCCCATGCCCCGCGTTAATGAAAAAAATCACATACAGGTTCTGCGTCAGCGTCAACAGAAATAATAGCAACGCAGCTCCCAGAAGCCCAAACAAAAGCACGATTTTTCTACCAAATCGGTCCACAACCGCACCGACAAACAGCACCGTCCCCATCTCAAACAACGGGGACGCAGACGCTACAAGCCCATACCCGATGTAAGTGTTCGTAATCTTCAGATAAATCGGAAGCGTCGCAAGCATGATGCCGAAACTCGCGCGGATAAAAAACGTGGAAATGTACAACGATGACAGCAAGCGGACATAAAACCGATCAGGCATGATACTTCACGCAGGTAACAAAATCCACCCTATAAATACATTCGGCTCCCCGACCAATATGGACGCCTATTCCAGCATTACCTATTTATACGCATACGACATATATTTCCTCAGTGAGTGGATGCAAATGAAAAATACTCTTGTAGAGCAAGCGGTGAACATGATGACCGACAAGGAACCACCGGTCAAAGAACAACCTGCCGCTGAGCCTAATCCTGCTATAACCATGAAAGGCCTTCGGATCGAAAACACGGTGTTCTGCCTGGACACCGGGAAAGAAAAATACCTGTTCCAAACAGAGGATGAGGCAATCGAGCAGCTCCGGAAACTCGATAAAAAAACGATCAACCCGGACAACTCCCAGATCGTATCCGTGAACACCACCGGGAACACCTGGAAGCTCACCCCCGTGCCCTGGTCCCGGATCGCGATAAAACTCTTATAAAACCTCTCTTTTTTCCTTTGAATACACGGCGGAAAAAGGCATCATTACTAGCTGAGGGTATGATACTGGACGTGCTTTTGATCGAACTCCTTTTTGATGAGTTCGATCTGCTCACGCCCCAGCGTTTGGAATGTGATCACGATCTTTACGTACCCGACAGGCACCGCGGTGGTACACCGGTCATGGGCGATGGATTGTACGTTCGCACCGAAACCCGCGAGGATCTCAAGGATATCCTTCAGCACTTTCGGCTTATCGAGCGCAGTTACTGAGATTTTCATGAGCTGTTTACTGCGCATCATCCCACGCTCGATGATCTGGGTGAGGAGCGACAGGTTCACGTTCCCGCCGGAGAGCACTACGACCACGTTTTTCTTGGGAAACTCAATCTGTTTACTGAGGAGTGCAGCAAGCGCAATAGCGCCCGCTGGCTCTACGATGAGCTTCGCCCGCTGGAGCAGCAGGTACAAGGCGTACGCGATGTCCTCGTCGTTCACAGCAATGACCCTGTCGATGTACCGCTCTGCGATCTCAAACGTCAGCTCCTTTGGGGTTTTCACGGCGATGCCGTCCGCGATGGTATTGATGCTTTGGAGCGGCACGATCTTATGCTGTTCAAGGGAAAGCTTCATGGACTGTGCTCCTTCAGCCTCCACTCCGATGATCTTTATGTGTGGTCTGACTGTTTTCAGGGCTATGGCGATGCCCCCGATGAGGCCACCACCACCGATTGGTACGAGCACTGCGTCAACCTCAGGGAGCCCTTCATGGATCTCAAGCCCGATGGTTCCCTGCCCTGCGATCACATACGGGTCGTTGAAGGCATGTACAAACGTCATCTTGTTTTTTTTTGCGTACTTCTTTGCAGCCTCGGCCGCATCATCATACGTGGTTCCCTCAAGGGCCACGGTTGCCCCATAGGATTTCGTGGCAATGATTTTGGACGGTGGGGTGTACACTGGCATGAACACCATGCTTTTGACGCCCATGAGGGTCGACGCGTAGGCGACGCCTTGCGCATGGTTCCCGGCTGACGCGCAGACAACTCCGTGTCGCCGCTCATCAGTCGTTAAATGGTGGATCTTGTTATATGCTCCCCGTATCTTGAACGAGCCTGTCGTCTGCAGGTTCTCCTCTTTGAGAAACACATTTGCCTTTGTGAGATGCGAGAACGTCTTTGAGTGTTCCAGTGGTGTTCGTCGAATGACCGGAGCGAGGACCTTGTAAGCCTCTTTGATGTCCTGAAGCTGTATCATTCCTAGTCACCTTAGAGGAGCGTATTGAGAAAATCTTTCCCGCTCATCCCTTCTTTCAGGCCTTGTTGTCGTGCCTGGTCAGAGACCTCAACGATCTTCGCGTTCAACACATCCTCGAACGTCTTTACCCCGGTGACTCTCCCAGCTATGTCCCCGAGTTTATTTGCCGCGGCCATGTTGAGGTACCCGCACATGATATAGCCGTGTTTAACTTGGATGATGAGGAGAGGCGCATTCCCCAGGTCGAGGACATACCCCATTGCCTCACCGTTTTGTAAGGGAATCACCTGGCTCCTCATCTTATGCTCACCACCCATGCCCTCCCCTTCTCTCCTCGTATAATTAATGAAGCTTGAAGGGATCCTTTGATTATTTTTTCATCTTGCGGATCCGAAACTCACCCATCCCGACGGGTATGATCTCTAGTTCATCCCCATCATTGATATCATGTGCTTTTGCTAGCTGGCTCGGTATCGTAATCACGAGGCTGCTTCCCACTACTCGTGCTTTCCGCGTTAGAGGCATAATCCCCTCCTGGCAATACATGGAATGTATATGTGATTATATATATGTTTCCATTTTTTCAAATATATCTAGAAAGGTCTCTATGCGTATATGCACTTTAGTCAAGAAAAACAGGCATGATTATACATTGACATTAAAAATTAAAAAAAAAAGAAGGGTTGGCCGCACGGCACTCGCCATGCGGGCCTTAGCGTTGATCTGTGTGTTGGTTCCTTAGTATCCAAGGAGGTGTCTGAGCAAGGGGAACGCGTTCGGGAAATGCGAAAACAGCCACTCGAGGATGCCTGCGAAGGGGTTGTAGATTAACGGCATATTAAAGTTAAAATAGCCCCAGTCGCTTTCAGAATCCATAGAGTCTTTTGCTTTCACTTTCACCGTACAATTCATCTTCTCAGCCCACGTGTGTGTTTGGTGTAATGTCGTGCCGGACACATACGGACCGAGCCAACCACTCGTCGTATTGTCTCCCCAGTCTATGAAGAAGTAAATTTCCTGCTCTTGGCCGTCATCGGTCTGGAAATTAAAGAGATAATTAATCCCAGGTTTCCCTTTATGCGGACCAGTGATCGTTGGCACATTCGGTGGGGTGTTGTCCGTAATAGTAACGTTCAATGGCTCTGACCAGACAGTGCCAGCGCCCCAGACATCCCGTGCCTTTACTCTCACCGGATAGGTTCCGAGTACTGTCCAGATGTGTTTTGCTGATGCGGTTTGCCCTGAGGTGAATGGTCCGACCCATCCACTCGTACTACCATCGGCCCAGTCGAACAGGTAGTAGATTTGATCTCCATTGGGATCGGCGGTCACACTCGTGTATGTGTACTCCACATGCCAAATACCCAGGGTCTTCCCAGCTGGTCTCGAGGGTCTTGCAGGTGGATCACTTGGTGATGCAGTTTTCATGGTCAATGCTGGATCACCAAAGAAGAGGCAGCATTCAATGACCCCTCGGTAGCTTCCCGGTGCTGCGTCATAGGTCCAATTGATTGTCGGAGCAGCAGCGTCCTTTGACCATGCTTGTCCCCGCCCGAACTGCCATTCAGATTGACTCTGGGAGTTGTTTTCGACATCGAAGAAATAGTCGTAGAAGTTTTTCATCTGGATAGCACTGGAGGAGTTCGTGTCCTCAAAGGAGCCCCAGCCGTACCCGGTGTTATAGGTGCATGCGAAGGCGAGCTCTGTATCCGAGTGGAAGAGCATGGATTCGAGGATACCGTCTCCTGCATCGAAATCACCGCAGTGGCACCCCATATCGGTGATGAAGAAAGGTTTCGTGTTATGGTAGTTCGCCTCCCAGTCCGTGTCATAGACATCACAGGACATCGTATAATCTGCGTGGGCGAATGCGCTTAAGAGCGTCACATGGTCATTGTTGATGTCATTCCTTAGGCCACCGATCTCGTCTCCACTTTGCCAGCCGGGTTCCGGGCTATATGCTCCAGACCATTTCACGGAGAGGTTATAGAGATTTCCTGGGTTCACGTCATTCCAGGTTTCAAATCCGTATTGCATTCCCATCCAGGCTGGGTATGCGCCATGGTCTTCTGGGATAGGTCCTAGGTAGTTGGTCGTGGTTTTGAGCGCGCCAAAACTGACGAAATCGTCACCCTGGCAGTCCCATCCGCTGTTTCCACCATAGAACCCTGCGTTCTCTAGGTAATCGAAATCGGTGCTGTCCATGTAGTAGAAGTTTTTCGTCAGCCAGTTCGAGACATCCTGCGGCTCATCACAGACGATACGACCAATGTAGAGTTCTGAGTACAAGTCAAAACCAAGGTCTCCTTCCTCTCCCCATTGGGAGTTATGATTCGCGTTGAAGTTGTTATCAAGGTTGCTCCAGTAGAGATCGGAATCGACGTTCCCTTCGTAGCTATAGTATAACTGCCGGGCAGCGATTTGAGGCGCATCACCACCGATGAGAATATATCGTGTTCCCCAGTTGAGGTACGCATCCGTGCAGAAATTGCGGATATGTGCCTGTGAATCATTAAATAACGCGCTTGTCGTGTTCCAATATGCCGGATTTGCATTAATGTTTTGGACGGTCACGACGGTGCCTGTTAATCCTTCAGCGGCATGCGCTGCAAGGAGGCTATCCCAGTTGTAAACAAGGGTACCGCCGATGTCCCAATGATCTAATCCTCCTTGGGTCGTCGTGATAATCACATAGTCATAGTGATCCCTGGAGTTACACATCCCGCCTTGGTAATGGGTTGTTGGTAGGCCGTTATAGAATGCGGTCATCTCAGGGTTGCTCACCAGAGATTGGACATAGTGTTCATCATCGGGGTTATTTGCGAAAAACTTGTTCACCTCACCGGTCGCCCGAAGGTTGATTGTTACTGTCATTTGAGGGTAATAGGAAAGCTCACCGGTCTTCGGGGTGTACTGCACTGGGTTGAGCGAGAAACTCACGATTGCGTACCCATGGGAGAAGCCAATGTCGTAACTGTTGATAGTCTCAGTCGGGTACGGACTTGAAGAGGCGTAGAGATCGTTTTTCACCACAAGCTGCTCTGGCAACGGGTCGTTAAGCGGTATTTCGTTTTGGTACGGGAAAATCGGTTTTGCGACGAGGTCAGTGCCTCGGAGCTGGACATTCACATGTGTCCCGGTCGCAACAATCGAGTCAACGGTCGTCATCGGAGGTAGCAACATTTGCACGAACTTTACGGGCAGTGTCGGTGCACCGGCATCTTTTCCTAGCCCAATACACCCAGCCATATCGATCGTCGAATACGCTGTGCCTAGCACGGTTTTTTCAAGAACCGCTGGTTCTTGGAAAGAAAACGTGTAACAGAGCGGGTTGTTCGCGTTATACGTCGGGTTACTGACTGGTGCTGCCTTGCTGTTTGTCACAGAGAAAGCGGTCGCGATCATGATAAGACAGATCGTCACGCTAATCAGGTTCCTGCCTATCGATTTCTTCTTATTTATTGAAAACAACATTTTTTCATTCCCCTAATGGGTTAATGATGCAAGTCCTATTTATTAAACCTTTGTTAGATGCTTCAACCCATTGAAATGAGTATCTTTTATTATAAAAATGAGGATGATACGTTATATATTCATCTTCATAGTATTTATTTCCATGATTTATTCATTATTTCTTTTTTATCAATGTAATAATATTGTATTCTATTTATATACTAATTAATACAAACAAGACGCGGATTTTTTTATATGAATGTAGATCATCAACACAATTTCATACAGCATTTCTCGAGGGGAAGTCCCTAGAGATAGAAAACCAAACTATTATGAATAAACAGCGATTACAGGAATCTGGCGTGAGGCGTTATGAAACTCTTTGTTGACACCGCTGATTTAAACGAAATCAAAGAACTCGCATCCTGGGGCATCCTGGACGGTGTCACCACCAACCCGACACTTCTGGCGAAAAGTGGACGGTCCTTCCAGGAGGTCATCGACGAGATCTTCGACCTTGTTGAGGGACCAATCAGCCTAGAGGTTGTGAGTGAAAACGCTAGTGATATGGTGAAAGAAGCAAAAGATATCGTCCAAAAAGTCCCGCAGAAGCATCGCAAGAACATCACAATAAAAATACCTATGACTCCTGAAGGTCTTAAAGCGGTCAAAGCCCTTTCAAAAGAAGGCATCAACACAAATGTTACGCTGATTTTTTCCGCCAACCAGGCGCTCCTTGCCGCGAAAGCAGGGGCGACCTTTGTCAGCCCTTTCATCGGACGTCTCGATGACAACGGGCAGATAGGTATGACAGTGATCGAGGAGATCATGGAGATCTTCTGTAACTACGATATCGCCACCGAGGTCATCGTCGCAAGCATCCGCCACCCGATACATGTCATTGAAGCCGCACGGCTCGGCGCTGACATCGCAACCGTACCACCAGAGGTCATCCGTAAAATGGCCAAGCACCCGTTGACCGATGCCGGCATTAAAAGTTTTTTGAAAGACTGGGAGAAGGTAAAAAAATAATTCACCAACTATGGCGGGAGCGTTCGGTTATCTTAACGGGCCATTGAAAGACTCGTGTGATTCATCTTTTTCTTTTTCAAGAAGGTGCTGTAAGCCTTTCTCAGTCAGTTTTACTTCGTTGTCCGAGATGTAATGCAACATCTCGAGTTGCAGCAGCTTCTGGATCATCGTGTGAAGCTTCTGCTGCGAGATATGAAGCAGCGTCATCGCATACTCCACATCGATGTCCCGTTCTTTGAGCATCTCTAAAAACACGTCATCCTGCTCGGTAACCTGTAGGAAAGTCTGCACCGCTGGTTTCGCCTCCTCGTCCGCGGTCTCGACAACCCGGCGAACGTAATCCTCGATAAGAAGATCAAGCTGAATCGTATCCAACAGCTTCCCAGAATCGTCGTAAAGCATACAGACATTGTTATCGTATTTCCAGCTGGACACTTTCTCCCAGGAATACGATGCTTCCGGCACTTCCTCCTCTTCAGGGAACGTCTGCACTATTTCAGGCGTTTTCATCTGATGCTGTTGATGGTTGGTTCTTTGGAGACGATCGAGATTCACACCCCGGTCTCTCAGGTCATCGAGTATCTCATCACCGAGATGTCCTTTCAGTTCCGTAATAAAATATAATCCTACCTCTTCACCTGCTGTTTTCACCAGATCCATAGAGATGACCTGAATCAATGCATCGACAGCCTTTCCCACATCAACTCTGTTGACGCTATCAAATCGTGGATTAATCGTCATCTTGATGCCTTCTTGTGAAAATAATTCATCGTGTATCACCACATTTTCAAGAAAGCCAAAGGTCGGTTCTAATTTTTTAAGTACGGTTTGAATGACCTTTATTGCATGGCTGTCCAAGGTCCGTCTCCCTACCACTGCGAATAATCCTTCAATCACACGACTCGTCAGAATAGAATTTTGTACCACTGGCATCATCCCAATGATAATGAATCAATAATTTCTTTATAAAACCTTGTCCATCTTCTCTTATTTCGTACCTAATGTCGTTTTGTACCGATGACTTTTTTTGCCCCAAATATGCTTGTGTGAATGGCTGTTTATTGATATTCTCATCTCAATCTGTTTTTTCCTGTCAATTCTGGTTTCTCGGGGAACTACGTGGTTTCAAATTCTTTGAAAACCAAAATCTTTTGAACCTAAGTCCGCTCCCTAAAAATATTTCCTAAAGGATTCTTTTACGAGGAGCTTTCCTTTTCCCAGGCCGGATATCCCGCAGGGTTCCCTGGAACCCATTCCGGTGGGACCCTGTACGCCCTGTAAATAACATAGCGTAAATCAGGATAGACATAGTCCCATACTACTTTATTTGTCGAGGTGATTTCAAAAATGCGTGCTGATAACGCTTCTGAAACCAAGGTGTTCCCATTCGGAAGACGCTGAACTGAGCACATGGACATACTAAATAACTTATGATGATCGCCATAGCGCGGAAAGGGGTATAACCCATTTTTATGAGAATATTCCTGAACAATCTCGAGCGTCATCGGATTAAATTCTACCACGCGAGAATAGAATCGTATGAGATTTGGGAGCCCGAACAAGCCATATCCTGCAAATCCTCCGTTATCAAATAAGAGGATGTTCCCTTCTCCAGGTAGGCCCTTAGGGATGACATGGGCACCATGTGGTCCGACTAACGTACCTACTTTCGTACCCCCGTCCGAGGATGGAAAATCAGGCCCATACCTCCATACGATGTCCCCGGTTTGCCTGCTAACGATTGCGATAAAGCTTCCATCACGCGAGCAAATGATAATATTCTCAGGATTGAACTGTTCGTCCCCCTGTTCGTACCATTTGTTTTCACCTACGAGTGACATTGAATTGATATGTAGCCAATCGCCAGGTGCGCATCCAATGATGAGCCCTGGGCCGCCTGGGTTCAGCCAAATACCGAATCTTGCTTTACAAGTAAACCCCATCTCATCAATATGGTCTGAGGCATGCCATTCAAAACCGGTTAAGGTCCCATTCCAATACACCTCATAAATAACATCATCCATGATAGGTCTTCTGCTCACATTTGGGTTGAAAATTGTCTCGTGAGCCAGGACTAGCGTTTTCCCATGCGGTATAAAATCCTGGCCGGGTGCATAGTAGCCTACTGGATTGCCTTCCCTCTCGAAATCATGATGTTCTCTTGCCATATACCGACCATTGTCGTCTTTAACCCATTTACTAAAATCCCATTCGATCGTGCCATTCCAATCCAACTGAGATATGTTTGTGTTATCCCAATTCTCATAAATTTCCCCAGTGGGAGCAATGATTGATCCACCGGGTAACATTTTTGCTGGATCAGGTATTGCGGGCCATCTTTTTACTTCTTTTTTATTCATGTCTATTAATAATGGAAAATAACTTCCTGTATCCATATTAAATGGTATGATACCACAAAGCGTATACCCATCACATGTCGCATTTGTCTCGAGAGGAGTTTGAGAACTCTGATAACTGTAATTCTCAGGATTATCATGATTCATTCCAAGTCCAATCGTTAAAGGAACATTACCAAGAATGAGAAGAAGCAGAATAAACCCAGTTATTGTTTTTCGATTCATTGGTATGAACACCTAGCTATATCTATTATACTAACAACTAGATATAAAGTTTTTTTCCTAATGTCTGGATTTTCCCGGATACAAGTACAAAAAATAAACCTCTAAATCATAATGAAAATATATATAAATATGAAATTAGATGATAAAACATATCTATATTTTATTTTAGGAGGCATAAAAATATGAAAAGAACGTATGTAATACTGATAGCTAGTCTATTGATGATAATAAGCAGTGCACCGATTCTTTTGGCCCAGTGGAGTTCCGATCCAGCAGAAAACACGGGAATCGCTATTATGGGTGGTGAACAAGTCCTACCAAAAATCGCTGTTGATAGCAATGGCTTTGCGTACATTTCATGGTTTTCAAACGATGTAGGTAATTATAATGTGCGGTTGCAGCGCCTTGACCGTGATGGAAATGCGCTATGGTCTCAAAATGGTATATTGGTGAGTAGCCAGCTACAAGAAACATGGATAACCGATTATGACCTTGCTGTTGATCCTTCCGGGTATGCAGTCGTCACCTTTACTGATATCCGCACCGGTCAATCTAACCCGGTGGGGTACCGCGTCTCCCCTGATGGTGACCTGATATGGGGAGCAACCGGCATCTTGCTTGCAGACGACAGCAATTTTGACCCAAGTCCTAAAGTCTGTGTGACCACACAGGGAAACAGCATTTTTGCTTGGCAAAGTATACCAGACAGTGGTGACTCTCTGGTCAAACTGCAAAAAATTTCACCTGATGGAGACCTCTTATGGGGTAATGGTATCACCCTTTCAGAAACTGGTGTTGATTTAACAGCCCCGTATCTACAACCAGCGGACAACGATAATGTGTACCTGACATGGCATACGGAGACCGGCCCATATTATGCCCCCAATCGTGGGCTCTATGTGCAAAAACTCGATGCCAATGGAAGTTTTATATGGGCATCAGATGTTGAAATCTATGCTCCGGTTGCCGAAGGCCCGGTGGTGTATCTAAAAATGTGCAGGGATGATGCCGGCGGCATTGTGTTTGCATGGTACCGTTCTTTAGACATTTCCCACTTTTACTGTTACGTGCAGCATATGGATGCTGATGGTACTATTACTATGCCTGCCAACGGTGTGCAAGCATCCACTTCATCGGTCCGCCTCCACATGTATCCAGCACCGGCTTTCTTACCTCAAACCCAGGAGATTGTCCTCTTCTTCAGCGAACAGGATTCAAACCAGGTCATGCGTGGCATATATGCACAAAAATTCGACCTGCAGGGCAACAGGCTTTGGGGTAATGAAGGGATAGAGCTGATTGGGCTTTCAGACAATGATTACCTTCTCTTTTCAGCTGATGGGAAAGACAACAACGCTATTTGCATCTATCAGGCTGCTGTCTTTGGTAATATGGACGCGAAAATCCAAGCAGTCATGCTCGATGATCAGGGGAATTTTGTGTGGCCGGAACAATTTATTGATTTATCCTCCGTTCAAAGTCAAAAGCTCCACAATGTGATGACCAACTATTACATGGGACAGTGGGTTGCCGTGTGGGAGGACCAGCGCAATGATGACGGAGACATTTATGCACAGAACATCCAACAAGATGGTTCCCTTGGTGTAGTTGTGAACCAACCTCCAGTGGCTGATTTCAGTTGGGCACCATCGTACCCAACGACTCAAACCATTGTTCAATTCACTGATCTTTCCTATGATCCCGTTGGTTCTATCGTAAATTGGACGTGGGATTTCGGTGATGGAACCAGTAGTTTTAATCAGCATCCAACGCATCAATTCATCACTGCGGGAACGTATTCGGTCCATTTGACAGTGACAGATAACGATGGGGCTACCAATAGCACCTCTAAGAACGTACTAGTGAATATTCCACCAAACAACCCCACTATTACAGGCCCGGCTAATGGAAAAGCCGGCAAAGCGTATCCGTATTCCTTTACTGCGATAGATCCTGATGGAGACAATGTGTACTACTATATTGATTGGGGTGATAACAACAACAGCGGCTGGATTGGCCCATATTCATCAGGGGATGTCGTAACTCAATCGCATACCTGGACCACCAGAGGAAACTATACGATCAAGGCCAAAGTAAAAGATATCTTTGGGAATGAAAGTGATTGGGGTACCCTGCAAGTATCCATGCCCTTGTCGTATGAGCAACCGCATTTCCGGTTCTTTGAATGGTTGTTCGAGCGGTTCCCGCATGCGTTCCCGATACTACGACAGCTGTTAGGATATTAGAAAACCCCCCATCTTTTTTCTTTTTTTTTTATATTGTTTCTCACGAAAAACATTGTGTCTTAAAACCGTGTTGATGCTCTAGTGTTCTGAGGATATGTTTTTAAAGAAGAAATTATTACAAAATTATAGAATGGAGCATATACAATGAAAAAATTATTAGTCCTTTTTGGTATAATTATTTTGTTTGTCATTGTTGGATTAAGTGGATGTACCAATCCTATTGACGTAGAAAAAAATAGGTTCATTGGAACTTGGATAGGTTCGGTCACAATATTTTCTCTAAATCAGACAACAGAAAATATGAATATAACCTTCTTCTCAAATGGAACTTACAATGAAGGGCCTAGGAAAGGGGGAATTTGGGAAATCAATGACGGACAATTGTTCATGAATCATACAACTTTACGGTCTGTTCTTTCATATTCATTTTCCAATGATGATACATTACTAATATTAAATTCAACTTCAATTAAATATGTTTTGACAAAACAATAAAGCTACAATCCCTCCGAGAAGATGGAGTGGGCTTATCCGTTTCTAACGTGGATTACAGGAGAGATTTTCCGCAACAGAACGCGGTTTTTTGGCCTGTAAGTTACTGAGACCGTCGATTCTTTTCTCTTTCTTTTTTCTTTATTGTCATTAATTAGCATAAAACCATGTCTTAAAACCGTGTTGATGCTCTAGTGTTCTGAGGATATGTTTTTAAAGAAGACATTGCTATGAAAATAATAGAATGCAGGCACATCTATGAAAAAACACTTGATAAGAACTTCAATAATTGTTTTTTTTATAGGATTACTTCTGCTCCCAACAATAAGTAATTCGTGCATGGGAAAAATACCAGTACGTGTGATTTCTCCATCGTTTGGTGAACTATGGTATAAAGGGGAATCCTATAAAGTAAAATGGTCATGTGATTTGTGTTGGGGTAATGATACAACGTGGGATGTGTACGTTGAAATATTTCCTCACCGTGGAGGATATGAAAAACGTTTGATAGCAGAGGGCGTACCCAATTATTATGGAGGAAATTATACCTGGACTATTCCATTAAATTTAACTGATTCTTTTGATCATCGATATTTGTTTCAAATGGAAGGAAGCGACTGCCCTGACTGTACCAACGTCCCTAAGGAGAATCAACATCCATTTTTTATTATCGATCCCAGTCAACGACCATCTCAAAATGACACATATTGGCTTGCTAAAGCATTGACCTCTGAAGCAAGTACTGGAACGCAAACTGAAAAAATTGCAGTTGCCTATTGTATTATAAATAGATATCATAAAGGAGGGTTTGGCGATAGTATCCAGGATGTGGTAAAAAATGATTTCGCATACGATCTAGAGCCAAACGAGAATTGTACACGATTGTCTACTCAAATTTTAATAGGTGCATGGTCAGATTATTCAAACGGATCATTCTATTTCTTCTCACCAATGCGTATGCCACAGAAAGGAGATGATACCACTGGTATTGATATTGCTGGTGGCCTTCATACGGTTCCAGGGACAAACGAAGAAGCGTATTTCCCAGGTTGGGCAAAACCCTCTCAAGAGATAGATAACACCACCACCTATTACCAAACAACAACTCAATTGCAGTGGAAGGAACTGAATAATATAAGAAATTGGTTTTTCATGTTTTATCAACCTTTTAAGAGTAATAACCATACTGGAGAGACGCCCAGGAATAATAATGAAACTAATTCAAGCAATAATACAGGAAACTTAAAAGAAACACCGGGGTTTGAAATACTTATCACTGCTGGTGCATTAGCATTCATAGTGTTTTGGAAACGAAAAAGACTCGCTAACAATTAGAACAAAAAACCATTGAGTCTTTAAACCGTGCATCCAGACTGAAAAAGAGTCTAATCTCCCATGTTTTAAGAATATGTTTTTAAAGAAGTAATTGTTTTAATATTATAGTTTGATGGAGGAAAAAATAATGGGTGATAATGAACTAATAGCCTATAAAATTGTAACTGAAAAACAAAAAAAGAAAAGAAAGAAGAAAAAATAATAAAGAAACCGTGTTAATGCTTATCCTTTGACAAAGGATACATCGATATAAAGGTATCATTCTTCAAAATGTCAGAATTAAGTTTTTATTTGTTTTCTATCTGTTGAATAGGTAAAATGCTATTTGTTGTAATCATTTGCCAAACTCTTTTTTTCGTTCCTTCGCGTCCTTGCCTGTCGCCTCAAGTAAAAAATCATTCCATTTCTTGATGATCGCATAATCACCAGAGACCTTCTTAGGAGGAACGATATCGATGAAGAGTGAGCTTTTCTCTTGTTTCATCGTGACATCACCGATTCCTTCAATCGAAAATATTGCTCCTTTACCGACGTCCCCTGTCGCTCCGAAATAGCGTGTCACCAGCGCGTTGATATCAGGGTTCAAGCCTCGTTTGATCTTGTACTCTCTCATAAAGTGAGGGTAATGCTGAAGAAAGATTTTAACGTTTTGATGAACTAGACGGCATGCTGTTAAAACGTGTTCACATGGAGGATTTCATCGAGCCGTCTCTTGGGAACATGATGAACATTATGCTCATCACGCCAGTACTTCACCGAGTCCTTCATATCCTCGACCACTGCTGTCTCTGCTTTGTACCCGAGGGCGACCACGGAATCGACTGCGAGCGTGAGGGGAATCTTGAGGATTTCCTGAATCTTCGCATGTTCGATATTGAGCAGTACACAGCTCCCAAGGCCCTCTCCTTCGGCGGCAAGGACGATATTCTCGGTCGCAAACCCGACGTCGCGCTCATAGTAGGGATTTTGCGTGTCTCGCACCAAAACAACGATGTACGCGGTGGGTCGTTCCCCTTCGTTTGGTGTCCATTTCGGCTGAATATAGGCGGCCCAATGCAGCGCCTCGAACAGCTGTGCGCACAACTGCTTCTCCGTGACTATACAGTACTCAAGTGGTTGAAGGTTCGCAGCAGAAGGCGCAAGCCGTGCCGCGTTCACACATTTCTTGAGGACCTCAAGATCAACAGGTTTTTGTTGAAACCGACGGATACTGCGGCGTGAAAGGATCGCATCATAGGCTTTCATCGCATCACACTTTCTGCAACAGTTGTTTATCTTTTAATCTATCGGAAGAACCTTGTTGTACAATAAAACCTTTGTTTAAAAAGGAAAGGGAAGGAAACCTTCTTCCAACAGGTTTTTCCTTACATCCGGACAAAGAACAAAAGCACTCTACCAGACACTCTGGTTTCCGTAGAAGCGATTGAGAAGGTGAGTTGAATGCTTCCGATACCCAGCACCAAGGTCTTCATTTCGTCATTCTCGCCGGCGGGTATCGTCATCGTACCCGAGGTATGTCTCCCAATGAGGATGAACCCTCCAGTCAGTGATAGATTCCAAGTTCCATTTGTAAGGTTGGAAGGTCCGAGATTCTTGACGGACACATGGATGCCAACTCCTCCGGTGATGGTGATCGTAAGTGTAGGTGGATGCTGGATGGTGAACACACAGGTTTTTTCCTGTTCTGCATTCCCTGCATTATCAGTCGAATAAAAACGCAGGAGATGCTGCCCTTCGGCTGTGACCTCAAACGGGTCTACATAGGTGTCCCAGAGGCCATCATCGAGTTTGTATGTCGTGAACTGGACGCCCGTGCCATTATCGGTTGCGGACAGTATGACTGTCACATTACTAATATAGACGTCTCCCTGCATGGCGCCGGTCACGGTGCATGTCGTCTCTGGTGGCGTTATATCTGGAGGGTACCCTCCTGTGTCTGTCCGAAGTACCAACCCATGCTCGCCCACGACAATGCCTGTTCGTTCTGTGATGCTTTGAATCCCGAGAAGATTCTCTGTTGTCCCGCTCACTTGCTGCACCCAAGACGCTCCCGCATCGTTGGTTCGTAGGATCACCCCTTCATCTCCCACTGCGAACCCGACGGTCTCCGATGGGAAATCGACAGCGCGCAACGTGCTACTCACTCCGCTAATGAGATTCTCCCATGTCTGCCCGAAATCGAGCGACTGTAAGATGGTGCCCTGAGCTCCCACGACGTGGAAGACGCTGTCACCGGTTATGTCAACCCCGTAGAGCGCTTCGTTGGAGAAATAGACGGTCTGCCATGAGGCGCCGCCGTCCGTGGTTCGAACTATCGCACCACCAGCAGGTACGTCCACGACCGCTGTCGCAATACCCACAGACTCGTTCATGAAATACACGTCGCTGAGCCATCCTTCATACAAGACACTTTCGTGCTCGATATAGAAGCTCGTGGACTGCCATGTCGTCCATCCGTCATCAGATCGTGTGAAGAATGGTTGGAAGATCGTGTTCACACCGACCGCGACACCCATCTCGTCCGTAATCATCTGGCAGCTGGAATAGGACGCCATCATCCCTGTCTGCTTTACATTCCAGGTCTGGCCCGTATCATTCGTGAAAACGATGGTACCGCTCGCACCGACCGCAAGGATAATGGAGTACCCAAAATAGTTGACACTGTAGAGATTCTCAGAAACCCCAGAATCCTGCATGCTCCAATTCTTGCCACCGTCACCGGTTCGAAGGATCACCCCCTCGTCACCCACCACGGTCCCGCGGTTCAAGCAAATGAAAAAAACACTATTGAGATCCTGTGAGACCCCGCTCTCGACCGATTCCCATCCGGTCTCCGGTGATATCAGTAGCTTTGACTCTGGCGTACTGTTATTGGAGAGGTCGGAGGACATTGAATTTACTGGGTTAACGATCATGGCAAAACAGAGGAGAAGCGGAAGAATCATTGTTGATAATCTTTGCTTCCTTAGTTGAATACTACCACTAACTATTTTCTTCATAGGTATCCCCATATTCCTCTTTATGTCTCACACCTCATATAAAGATTTGGATGATTGTCCGTTCATAACCACGGATTTTTTGCTGAGAGATACACAAGGTGTGTACGTCCTTTACCACAACATACTTTAACACCTCCCCTTTTCTCTTTTACTCAGATGGCAAAGAAAGAACGCTCTGCTAAAGGCTTTGCGCGATCCGCACCGAAATCGCAGGAGAAATACCTCATCGACAATGCCAAGAAACTACGAGAAGACCCCTATCTCATGCTTCCCACTGGGACCGACGACTGCATGAAATATTTCCAGAAACTGCGAAGACAACTGAAAAAAATACAACAATTCAAGGATAACGAGGAGAAACTCGAGAAGCTCGCGAACAAAAAAGGACTCGACGGCGCGCTCGCAGGCACACTTTTACTAGCAATCTCAGAGAAGGCACCATTCCTAGCAGCATTAACCTTCCCCACAGGAGAAGTCACGTATGCGCAGCGAGGGAAAGCAGACAAAGAGAAACTCATCGCCGTGCAGCATTTCGACGACCCGGTATATCGGCTGCGTGGCATCAGAGACCTCGTCTTTAATAAAAAACTCCATGTGTACTCCTGGGATGACGGATATGTTTGCACGGGAAAAGAAGCACGTCCCCCGTCGGAGTTCATCGGATTCATCACCAGCAAACTGAGTTTTCCGGTGACCAATCATATCATCACCTGTCCTCACGTCCCTACAAAAACCGCGAAAGACAACGAATATCTCTCTCTCAATTACCTTCGGATAGAATGGAAACCTGCGCAAACCCTTATCGCCCTCTGCGAAAACTGTGCCAAGAACACGAAGAATACGATGTTTACGATTTCGAAGTATATCCTGCAGCGGAACCTGTCCGAGGAGTTCGCTATTGAGGTCATGACCCAGGTGGGGAAGCATAGCGATCTTTCCGCTGCACAAAAAACCAAGCTTCTTCAACAGTACCTCAGCGGTGGGCTGACAGACTCGGAGTTCATCAAACAAGCAGCCAAAAGCCATGAAGCATCCGTCAAAGCGGGTGAGGAAAAAATCCTGGTTTTGGACGGCGTCTCCTATGGCACTGATGTCAACGGGTTTATTAATGCATTGGAACCGACCCCATATGAACAGGAAGCATTGGCGTTCATCCTTGAGAAAATAACAGAGCCGCTTATCGTCTCAAAAGTAACCCCAAATAAGATATTAGAACGGTACTGGCAGCAGTACGGAAAGGAGTACCTTGCTTCGATTATCGACGACCCTTCTATGGCGGAATCCTTGTTCCACCTTGAGGACACGCCGTCGACTATCATTACACATGCGTTCGAGTACAAGCAACGGAAAAGCATCCTTGCGACCCTTCCCCAATACTCTTTACTACCGCCTCTCGCGAGTTTCGCGGATTGTGTCGCCCGCATCTATAAGACCTTTGGGGAAAAAAACGCGCTCGCCGAAATAAAAAAACACCCTGATACACCGAAAGGAAAATCCGTCGCCTATGCGTTCCTTCTTGCTTTAGGAAAGGCCATAGACGTAAAGTGGCAGTACTCGAAAGAGGAAATCGAATACGGTGAATTCCTCATGCCGTATACTAAAAAACTCCTTGCTGCGGAATCCTTAGAGTACCACGCTGCGCTGCAGGACCTGCTGAACGCAAGCGGTTCCTCGGAAACACTGCCACCATAACCCAAGGGTCACGTTCTATCTTTCATCGTTTGCAGCATCTCTTTGCCGAAATCGGTGATGCCGTATAAACGAACGTTATTACCACAGCTTTTTTCCTGAACGATCTCAAGCGTGAGCAAGGATTCATCCTCCTTGTAACGCTCCTCCATCCCTCGGATCGCGCCAATCACATTAGAAGGCGTTGTCCGAACATGGTATGCGATCTCAGCCGTATAGCTGTAGTTTGGGCTTATGTCAGACAAATATTCCGCGATTTTTTTCCGGACGTTGCTGCGTCGCAGCGCTCTCACCGCAAGCGGTCGTTTCAGTTCGCGCGGTGACCCTATTTCCATCTCGTTATGCATCCCAACCATCCACCTAATATTCCTCATAGAATGTACGTTAATAAACGATTTTCTTATGTAATTAGTCCGGTACGTCTTCGTCTACATGTTCATATACATATCCCGACAAAAACAATTACCTCGTGGGTAAAGCTATCGCCCTGGGTTGTACACGTAAGGTCTATGTTGATGGTAGCAATTGCGAGAAAAAAAATTGACCAACGATGATGGTGCATGAGAAAACAATCACTGCAAGCGGCACTGTTCTGCCAAGACTATACATATACATCGTCGTGTCATCGCCTTCACTGATGCCATTGGTGAATCGGGTGAGAAGAACCACGAGCTCAAGCAGATAGATACCGATCACTAAGATGAAGTATTCTGGGCGTACGTTTTCAAGGGTAAACGCCGATGACACGCTTGAAAGGGTTGGAGGAAGACCGGACATATCCTGCGGTATGATACCACTGAGTGATGCGATGATCCGGGAGATGAGAGAGGTAATCGCAAGTGTGACTCCAGCGATAAGCGGTGCGAACATCGTCATGGTCGACCGAAGTGTTGTGGTAAGCTCACCTAGCATGTCATTGATCTTGCGTTCAACTTCTTGCAGTTGCTTCAGATGGTCTGCGATGCGAATAAGGGAAACACTCACCGCCCGCTGGCTTTTTTGGATCCCTTCAACGAACAGACGAAGGATTGCCTTCACACGATCAGAGTAGACGTGGGCAAGCGAGCCGAATTCCCTATCGAAGAGTGCATCATAAAGATTTGAATGCATCGCAGTCAAATTAAAGCTCGTCTGATGGAACACCTCTGCTATCCTTGAGCCTTCCATGGTCTGTGCAGCATACAGAAAACTTTCCTCAGGAGATTTCTCCTCGGAAATCCGTTTCCCTAGGATGTATAAGGCGTCGCTGAATTCTTTTTCTATGTCTTTGATGCCGTCCCGCACTTTTTTAAACGGACGATACACACTCTGACAATACACGGTCAACGCAAGTGCAGCACCCCAGATGAAAAACAAAGTGGTGGGAACCACAGCACTTAGCCCTTGTGGATCAACCATAAAATCAAACATGTCTGTTGATGAACCAGCGGAGAGAAAAAGGGGAGCTAGGAGAAAGATTGCTCCAGGAAGTGCAGTGAGGGTTCCGATGAGCATCGACAGAGCAAGCCATCGTCGTTTGTTGATTGCGACAACATCAGGATGATCCGAAGGGATGCGAGGTGGATTAAATGCGACCGGCCGAGAGAGAAGGATGTTCCTTGTGTACATAAAAATACATAATGGGAGTACGACATCGTAGATGAAAAACACCTGGAAGATGCTTACATGCATTCCGACAAGGCCAGCCGCGGGTAGCATCGCTACAAGAGATAACGGGATCATGATGCCCACCGAATACAATATCACAGTTGGTTGATGCAATCGGTTTGCGAACAGATTCATGGTTTCCTTGGTTCCCTCAAGCGACACATCAAGCGCCCTATCGAGGGTCATCGTGCGGGATGCCTCATCATGCTGCTGGATGGAGGAATGGATGAGATGCAAGGAGCGTTTGAAATAGTCGCTGTATCGCCCCCATCGCGTCGCAAAATGAGTCATCGCCTCATCGACCCCTGTGTACACACGGATTTCGATATCCCACATCAGTTTGCGCAGGTCCCAGGCAAGCACCGTCGATGATTCTGATGCAGCGAACCGAATGCTATTTTCAAGGTTTGGAACCAATTTGAGGTACATAACGAGGTAACTGAGGATCTCAGGGATGTCCCCTAGGGAGCGAATCTTCAGGTATTTCGCATAGGTTTTCGGGTAGGTGGCAATGAGATTCATGAGAAGGAAAGGCACTACCACCAGCGGAACAACCATGAAAAGAATCATCATCGCGTCGATATCCGTCAGCGATGCGTGATACGCAATAAGTACGATGAAGTCAAGACAAAGGAAAGCAAGGAAGGAAAGGAACGCACTCAGGTTAGCAAAACGGAGGATGTCGCTTGGCTCAACATCAAGCCCGGTAAAGACCAGGGTGTCAAGATACTCTTGTGTGAAGTAGGTGTGAACTTTTTTTCGTATCCGCGCATTATTCTTAAGAATCCACGGGAAATAGGTGTTCGCGAACCGTACCCCTCGCTCAAACCAATGGTGCTCCTCGGTCATGGCATCCGCCTCAGGTACGTCTGAAACCAGGTCATCCATTGCCTGCGGACATCCTCGTAGTTCACGGTTTTGCTTCGGAGTTTGCTTTCTTCGATACTCATCCACATGGCGTTATTTGCATCCCTGACTGCTGACGACTCAAGGAGATCTTTCCTTGACTCGCTGTGGTCAACGAGGAGTTTCTTGATATCGGTCCGTAGCTGAATGTTCTCAAGTGCTTTTTCCACGGTAATCCCCCATTTTTTGGCGATGGATTGGATCACCTGGGATTGTCCCATGTGCAGCAAGTCGGTTGCGACAAGCTCGTCCTTCGCAGTGTCGTATATCATGATATCTTGGAATATTCTGTCCGGGTCAGGGGTCGCCTGCCACCCTGATTTAATGATCTCTGAGATTTGTACGACCTTTCGTTTTCGCTCGATGCCTCCTTCGCTTCGTATCGGTGCCGCGATCACCACCGCATCCACTGCCTTAAATGAGGTCGGTGGCACCCCGATATCATAGACGACTCGTTCGTAGACATCACGAGTGGTGGACCCATGAATCGTTCCCATGATCAGGTTGCCTGCCGCCCCGATTCGCATCGCTTCAAAGAGAACCTTTGCCTCGACACCGCGGACCTCACCAAGGATTAAGACGGATTCTCCAAGCCGAAGGGCAGTACGCAGCGCATCGGTCGGTTCTACCTCGGAGGAAGCGGTGCCGGTCGCAATCGATTTTGTGATCAATGATTGGATTTTGTAGCCATCCCGCTGGAAGTCATCGATCGGGATCTCGGCTGTATCCTCGATTGTGAGGATGCGGAATCGTTGCGGGATTTCCAAGATCAGGGAACCGAGCAACGAGGTCTTGCCTGCCCCGCGGCTTCCCGCAATGAGAAGCGAGGTTTGCCCATCGATTAGAAAGCTGAGCAATCCTGCTGCAAGGGGGGAGATCATATGGTTCGCGATGAAATGGACAAGCGTCCATGGCTTAGACCGATGTCGTCGAAATGCAAAGGCAATCCCATGAGGCGTGAGCGGTTTTGAGATTGCAGCTATCCGCGTACGGAACTGCTTAAGGTCCAGATCAAGCACAGGTGCTGCCTCGGAAAACGCTCGCCCGCTGAACGTCCGGAATCGAGAGGCGAGCGCGTCACTGTCTCCTTCTGATAAATAGATGTTTGAGGTGTATTCCTCACCGTCAAGAACGAGATGGAGCGGGTTGTTGCTCACTGGTGCATTGACATAGATATCCTGGATCCGATGGTCAAGCAAGAGGTCTTCCAGGACCCCAAACCCTGCACTGTAACGAGAGAAGATGTCAGCGAGATGGTCAATGTGCTCTACATCAATAGTCACCCCATTTTCACATGCGTGATGGGAGATGATTTGGACACCGAGACGATGGAAGTACTCCTCTGCTGTTACAGCGTCCATGAACGAAACATCCTTCGGTCGATGATGTGAGAGAGACGCCCGTACCTTCTCAAGAATGATGAGTTCATCGTGAGGAAGTTCGTACTCCGGTGGGACCACGAAATATAGTTTTTCAGGACGTGAACGAAGGATGTACAGGGCAACATGGAGCGGGCGACCCCCTTTTCTTTGAACCTCATATGATTCAAGGAAAAGAGCGTCAGGTGGTGGTTCGAGTTGAATGAATGAATCGATGAACCCTGGTCTGACATACGGTCTGATATGCCTCATATAGAAGACGTCACTAGCGATACGTTTTCCCCCAAGATGGTGCAGGTCACTTGTAGTGATTATCTCTGAAAGAAACGTCTTATACTGTTTCACACAATCTGCACAAGGCGACGATGGAATTGCGATGTTCTCTCGCATCTCATGCAGTGTGAAGAACGCATCAATCGGGTCTGTTGACGCTGCCTCATGGAGAGAACTCAGTTCTTGCTGTCGTTTCTCCACACAGGTAGCGCAGCGGAGAAACTCCATGCGAGGCATCTGGATGTGATGGTGCGCCTCAACTCTCTGGATGAACGACACGAGATCGCAGAGGCGTTTCAGTTCTTCTCCTGCGAACACCTTTACCAGCACATGATTTAGGATAAGACGATCGATGCCGTGCTCGTGTTGGAGAATCTGAAATATTTTTCTACGGCAGACCTCGTCGCAAATCGTTGAATGTCCCTTCTCACAATCACGACAGTGAATCATGAGGGTTTTTTGGTTCATCTTTCTTTTAGCTTCGTACCGACATAATGTATCGTCCATGTGTCTTCCTCCCAGATAAGACTACTGCATTTGATGAAGAGAGCGAGCCTGACAGCTATCAGACTTGTTGTATCGCTACCTCCCAGACAATAAACTTTATAATATATATCAGGATATAATTTTTTGACATATATAATTTTCTCATCGCGAGGAAATTTCGTCTGGGAGCTACAATTCATGCATCAAACGTCTGTTCAGAAGAGGCCATCGATTTCTGGAACACAATTTATTTTAGGTCGCACAGAGAAAACCAGTGGTGGGATTCTTACGCTTGGAAGGTATTTTGCGCTCGATGGTTCTCTTGGTGCAGAGGTGTGTCTCGATGTGACGCGGCCTCATGTGATTTTCATCTGCGGGAAGCGAGGGTATGGAAAGTCCTACACCATCGGGGTGTTCCTCGAGGAAATCTGTAGATTAGAAGAGATCGTGAAAAAACAGCTGGGGGTGGTCGTGGTCGATACCCTTGGGATTTACTGGGCCACACGCTTTCCTAATATAAAGGAGAAGGATCATCTGACGCAGTGGGGTCAGAAACCTGAGGGGTTCCCTATTCGGGTGCTTGTTCCATCTGGTGCCGTCGCTGAGTACAAGAAGCAACGTTTTGATGTGGCGTGTTTTTCCCTCAGGGTTTCCAGTCTGTCCCCGGCGCATTGGTGCCAGCTTTTCGGTCTGAAACCCACTGATCCTGTCAGCATCATGTTCACAAGGACGGTACTTGCGATGCAGTCAACATCCGATTGTTTTTCAATCCAGGATCTGCTCACCTACATCAGAGGAGATGATCGGGCTTCGGAAGAGATAACGACAGCAGCGGAAAATTATCTGACCATGGCAGAGTCCTGGGGGATTTTTAGCGGTACTGGCATGTCTGTCACAGATCTTGTTCAGCCAGGTACTGTCTCGATACTTGATCTGAGTCTTCTACCCACACAGACTTTGAAGGATATCGTGGTGTCTTTAGTGAGTGAAACAATATTCGAAGAACGCGTGAAGGCACGTAAGGCGTATGAGCAGAACAGAATAGGCTTTGAGGTTGGAGAGACTGGTATTCCGCTGGTGTGGCTTGCCGTGGATGAGGCGCAGTTGTTCATCCCTCGGGATCACGACACGTTGAGCAAGGAGGTTTTGATTTCCGAGTGGATGCGGCAAGGCAGACAGCCTGGGTTATCTCTTATTATGGCGACGCAACGGCCTAGTGCGGTGGAGCCTGAGGTCCTCTCTCATAGCGATTTGATCCTATGTCATCGGTTGACCGCGCAGGAAGACATCGATATGCTGAGCATGATTCGCCCGACCTACATGCGCGGTGATATCGCTGAGTCCATCAAAAAGATGGGTCATGAAAAAGGTGTCGCCCTTCTTGTGGATGATACCTCCGAATCGGTTCATGTGATCAAGGTGCGTCCACGGGTAAGCTGGCATGGAGGTGGAGAGCCGGTGATTGAAACTTCGATAAACACACATCGTGGCAATGGGTGATTCGATGAGACCTGTCGATTCTTTCGCCGCAGAGATGATTCCGATACGCTTGCTCATCAGTATTGCAATCGTCGCGGCCATCGCAGTACTTGTCTGGGTCGGCATGGGAATGCTTCATACGAGTCTTGCACAGCATCAGGTCGAACAGCAATGTCGCGATCTTGTATCATCGCTTGAGACGATGGTGCGAAGTGGTGCTCCCCGGGATTTGGAAGAAAGGGTGGTTACGGCTGGAACCACACGGATTCAGACGCTGGTTCTTCCTGACAACCTGATGTATCTTTCCTTCGGGGGTGATCCTGATGCAAAGAACACGGGGGTGCTGCATCCGCTGGTAAGCGAAGATGGTGCCGTCATAGTCTATAAGGTGCAGGGCGGTAGTAAACAAGTCATCTGGCTACCCCAAGGGATGTATCGGTTTCGGGAAGGATATTTATCCAACACTACCTGGACATTGAGGGGAGACGGGGAGAGTTACATTCTTGGTCATGGGGGGACGAGTACACTTGTTTTTGAGCTGGTGGAAAAAAATCACAAGACCTATATTCTGATTCATGGGAACGACGGCATCGAATAAACCGTGAGAGAAAAAGGTGTGTTCGATGAAGAAGCACGTGGTTCAGGTTATTTTTTCTCTTCACGAAACGCAGAAGAATTTTTACTTTGCTGGATGAGTTTGCAGATCCGGCAGGTTTCGATGATGAGATGGTCGGACCCATTTTTTATGATGCGTTCCGCGGAAATCGTGATTTCTTTGTCAATTCCACTGTCACGGATTTCTATTTTGCCTCGTTTGTTCGAAAGGTACTGGCAAACCGCGGATGGGGTGATGCCGAGCTTCTCTGCTGCCTCGCGCTGGCTGAGCCCGTACTCCTTAATCATTCGTTCGGCGATTTCTTTTCGGATAACTGGTATCCCGTTCCACATCATATATTCACAGGGAGTGCGTCGCATAAGTAAGTATTAATCTTTTAGTATATATAATTAACGATTGTTAACTTATATAGGCGTGTTCACAAGCACCTTACCTACATTTGACGAGCGAGAAAATGACTTTATACGTGTGTGCATTTAACAGGCTGGTGCTATCGTGGTAGATATTTCAACAGCCATTGGGTCTCTCCGCCTTAACAATCCGACGATGCTTGCCTCAGGTATCATGGATGAGGACGCCGGTAGCATGCAGCGCATCATCGATTGCGGGGCTGGCGCGATCGTCACCAAATCCATAGGCATCAAGGCGCGGGACGGCTACCCGAATCCCACGGTCGTGGAGTTGGACCACGGTATCTTAAACGCTATGGGACTTCCCAACCCAGGGATCGACGAGTTCGACCAGGAAATGGGTCTTTTGCGCACATCTACAACACCTATCATCGGCAGCATCTACGGTGCGACCATCGAAGAATTCACCATGCTTGCAACAAAGATGCAACAGTACGGCGCTGCCGCTGTAGAATTAAATGTCAGCTGCCCGCATGCGAAACGATACGGCCTTGAGGTTGGATGCGATTCAGAGTTATTAAGAACGATCACCTCCTCCGTTAAAAAAAGCATCAACATCCCTGTTTTTGTAAAAATCTCACCGAATGTGACTGACATCATTGACATTGCTAAAGCCGCACAGCAAGGACATGCGGATGCGATTGTCGCGATCAACACCATCAAAGCCATGAAGATCGATCTTGAGACAACACGACCAATCCTTGCGAACAAGACGGGTGGGTACTCCGGGAAAGCAATCAAACCCATAGGGGTTCGCTGTGTGTTCGATATTGCACAACACATCACGATTCCTATTATCGGTGTTGGGGGTATTACTACGGGCGAGGACGTTATCGAATACATTATGGCGGGAGCATGCGCGGTACAAATCGGATCTGCAGTGTACTACCGCGGGCCTGAGGTCTTCGGTCTCATCTGCAAGGAAATCAAGCAATGGATGAACGCGCATGGGTACAAAACACTCGTAGAGCTACAAGGAGTTGCCCACCGATGAACGGCCCGTACGTTACACCGATACTGAAAAGCACCGATGAAGCGGCTGACATCAAGACTTTCATCTTTCGTTATCCTGGAAAGATCGAACCTGGTCAATTCTTCATGATCTGGATTCCTGGCGTCGACGAAATCCCTATGAGTGTCTCGCTGATTCAAGGCGACATGAAGGGAATCACCTTCCGCAAAATCGGGGACGCAACAACCGCGCTGTACAATCTTGAAAAAGGCGACAACATCGGTGTACGTGGCCCGTACGGTCACGGGTTCAGACTCAGAGGCAAGCACCTCTTATTTGTCGGCGGCGGCACTGGTGCAGCGATGCTCACGCCAATGGTTGAACATGCACGAAAAAAGAAATTAGAAGTTAAAGTCATCATTGGGGTGAAAACAAAAAAGGAATTATTCTTCGAGCAACGATTAATACGATCAGGTGCGATCGTACTTATCTCAACAGACGATGGAACCAAAGGTTTTAAGAGCTTCGCATCGGATCTTGCACACGATATTCTAAAGAAAGAAGCCATCGACAGCATTTACACCTGCGGTCCAGAGCCCATGATGAAAGCCGTTTTTACTCACTCTAAAAAAATACCTTTTCAAGCATCTTTGGAACGCTACATGAAATGCTCTTTGGGGATCTGCGGCCAATGCTGCATCGGAAAAGGACTTCGTGTGTGCGTCGACGGCCCGGTTTTTGATAGAACGACCCTGAAAAGCGTTGACGACTTCGGCGTCTATAAGAGAGATGCTGCAGGACGAAAAATCTTTTTTTTTAGGTGAAAAACCCATGAGCGTGTATCATGATGAACTCACCATACAAACAAAAAGAGAGGGGGAGATTATAGACCTCACCGACGAGGTGGAGAAGCTGGTCCACTTATCTCATATCCAAGATGGCCTCGCGTGCATTTTCGTACCTGGTTCCACTGGTGCAGTCACCACTATGGAGTACGAACCCGGTCTACTGAAAGATATCCCACGGGCACTTGAACGACTCGCACCGAAGAACATGCCGTACGATCATCACGAAACGTGGCATGATGATAATGGCAGGTCCCATGTTCGGGCAAGCATCCTTGGGCCAAGCCTCACGGTCCCAGTTCATGACGGTCACCTCATCCATGGCACGTGGCAACAACTCGTATTTATCGAGCTTGACACCCAACCAAGAACTAGAAAACTTGTCATTCACATTATCGGAGAATGATTGTTTTTTTACCAATTGTTGTGATGGACCCGTTCTTTGGTGTACCGATTTTCCCTTGGCTTTTCCTCGGCAGGATACCCCAGTGAGATGACTGCGAAGGGGATAATGTGGTGCGGCAGCCGGAACAATTTGCGCATCCCCGCGACACGGCCTTCCCGCGGGTAAATTCCAAGCCAACAGGACCCAAGCCCAAGGCCATGAGCAGCAAGAAGGATGTTCTCTGTTGCTGCTGCGCAATCGATCATCCAATACCCCTTGAATTTCTCAAGATCCAGATCCCCACACACCAGGATTGCCTTATCGGCCTCGGTCAGCATCCTTGCGCTGGGATGAAACGTCTGGATGACTGAAAGGAGCTTATGATCGTCAATAACAAGGAAATGCCAGGGTTGTTGATTGCCCGCGGACGGGGCGCTAAAACCTGCATCTAAGAGTCTATGCATCATTTCATCAGAAATCGGTGTCTGTCTCTTGTACCTTCTGATGCTTCGTCGCGTCCCGATCGCCTCGATAACATCCATAAATGGTCACCAAGGGTACGCATACACCATGGCCTCTAATATAAATTGTGATGGAAACAAGAACAACAAACTGAGACAAAGACACTAATGTATTCAATGTACACCTAATTTGATGTGAATCATTTTTCAATCATTTTTTAATCGTTTTTACGTCATGATTTTATAATGAAATACTACTTGAAACTTGTAACATGAGCGGGTTCGTCGAGTTTGAGGATATGAACTCTTCTTATTCATAAAGAATTTCCTCCCCTATATCCTATGATAACTCGAGCAATCCACTCGAACAAAGGGCAAAGATTAGGGAAAAAAAGATATTGAAAACTTCTATGAAAAGGAACGTGACAGATATGGTAAAAAAAATACAACCAAGCGAATTTAAAAGAATCATCGCACCGGTCGATGGATCCTCGTACGCGACTAGGGCGGCAAAGAAAGCACTGTTTCTTGCAAAGCAAACCGGCGATGAGGTCATCGTGTTGTATGTCATCGACACCCCCCGGCTGACCAACACAATCCCTCCAGATGAGATTTCCCGTGCATGGTTCGATATCCTACGCAACCAGGGTTTGAAGGTCCTCGGCGATATCGAAAAGACCGCAAAAAAGATGTGTGTGAAAATAAAAACAAAACTCGTTGAGGGGATCCCTGAGGAGGTTATCATGAAAGAAGCGAAAAAAGACGACCTGATCGTCATGGGGTGCAAAGGGATGACTGCTTTTGATCGGTTGCTTATGGGAAATGTCTGTGAAAACGTCGTGCGACATGCGGATGCCCAGGTGATGGTCGTTCGCTAAACCACGAGGTGAGAACAATGGCGATGGAGAAATGGGAATGTCTAGTGTGCGGGTACATTTACGATCCACAGAACGGGGACCCTGATTCCGGGGTGAGCCCAGGGACCGCGTTCGAGGCACTCCCGGACGACTGGGTGTGCCCTGTCTGCGGTGCACCGAAAGACCAATTCAAAAAATTATCATAATGGAAGTTTGAAGGTGGTGGAATGGAACAAAAAGAGCAATGCTGTGTTTGCGGTACGTATTACCCCGCGGGGCAGTTAAAGCAATTTGTGGTGAAAGGAAAAGAACGGCGGATCTGCGAGGAATGCGCGACCCATATCCATGGATTGGTGTAAAAAACCATGTAACGGAGGCGCCCCTATGAAGAAAATAGCGGTTCTCCTTGATGATATGTTCGAGGACGTCGAATACACAAAACCAGCTGCAGCGTTCCTCAAAGCTGGACATAAACTCGTGCATGTCGGGTTCCAGAAAGGGAAAACCGTGAACGGGAAAAAAGCAGAGACACAGGTCTGCATCGATAAATCGATCCACGAGGTCGCTGTAGGTGATTTTGACGCGCTTTTCATACCCGGTGGATACTCCCCAGATAGGCTACGCGTTGACCCGCTCATCGTCCGATTCGTGAAAGAATTCATGGAGAGCGGAAAACCAGTGCTAGCGATTTGTCACGCACCTCAACTGCTCATCACCGCCCAAGTGCTCAAAGGTCGAACCGTGACCGGATGGAAATCCATCGTGCAGGACATTAAAAACGCAGGAGCAACCTATGTTGACGAGGAGGTCGTGGAAGACAGAAACCTCATTTCCAGCCGTAGTCCCCGCGACATCCCGGCATTCATCAAGGTATCGTTGAAGGCATTGAAAGATTCGAAAGAAGAGATCCTATATGCGCAGCGGCGCTGAGAAGCCACGGAATGAAAAAAGAAAGAGTTGATCTAAAAGATCAGCAAGCTTGCATGGGAAAAAAATCCCTAACGCTATTATTTGCCGCTAAAGATTTGGAACATAATAACGAGGTCATGTTAGAGGAACTATTACAAAAAAAATAATGAATGAGGCGCACAATATGAAACCGATTGGAATACTCATGAGAGAGCATCGAATCATCGAGCGCATGCTCGCATTACTGGGGAAGGAAATGGATGCGATGAAGGCCACAGGCAAGATACACATCGACTTCCTGACCACCGCCGTTGATTTTTTCAGAATGTATAGCGATAAGATTCATCATGGGAAAGAGGAGGATATCTTGTTTCATAGGCTGTCCGCGAAACCGCTCAGTATCGAGCATCGACGAACCATTTCCCAATTAATGGATGATCATATGACGGCACGATCATATATCCGAGCTTTAGACGGAGCTCGCGATCGTTATATGCATAATAGTCCAGGAGCGATCCTTGAAATCATTGTGACGATTGAACAAATCCAGTTGTTGTACGCGGCGCATATCGAAAGCGAAGACAAGCATTTTTTTTACCCAGCCATGGACTATTTTAGCGACGAGGAGCAAGCACAGATGATTCGGGATTTCTTCGAATATGACCAAACCTTCAATAAGGAGAAATACGAGTCCATGGTGAAGCAGTTCGAAACCGGTCCACCGGTTATTATGAAAAAAATATATGACGTGTGATAACCATGCTCCCGGGTTGTCCATTTTGTGTTATTGACGAACAGAAGACCGTCGTTGTCCAAAAAAAAGAGACGCTGTATATCGCCCTGAGCAACCCTAGGCTCGTACGCGGCCATCTGCTAGTGATTCCACTGAGACATGTCGGAAAACTTTCTGAGCTGACCAATGAGGAACAACGCGATTTGTGGAATACGGTCGTTGAATACCAGGAAAAAATTCTTACGACTCTCTCCACCGGGTGTGACGTGCGGCAGAATTATCACCCGTTTCAACGGCAGGGCCGAGTGAAGGTGGACAATTTGCATATCCATCTCATCCCCCGCGAGTTTAAGGATCAGATTTTTCTACTCACACAGAGCTACGAGACCGAGTTGTTTAAAGACCTTAATAAGCAAGAAATTCAATCTGTTCTTGCCCTTCTTCGGGGGGGATGATTGCATGGGCGGAGAACAAGCGCCGGAAATCAAACAGCATACGATCATCCATCTTCATAAACCTGACACGAAAGAATATCTCTTTTATTTCATCTCCGGGGTCATTATCAGTATCCCATTTACGGTTTTTTACGAGACCTATGCTGATCAGTTCTGCTTCTTGTTGCCGGTCTTTGCTGCTCAGATCTGTTCGACGGTGATTTTTGCACCATTTATCGAGGAGTTTGCGAAGGCGTACCTTTTATTTTACCGCCATGGGGAGACTCAACGGACTTTGCTTAGCCTTGGATTCCTCGCGGGGCTTGGGTTTGGCGTAACCGAATTTTTTCTCTATGTCTTTGTCTACAAGGCATCAATTCCAATTCGAATCCCCGGATTGCTTTTTCATGCGGCAAGTACTACAATTATCGCGTATGGGATAACGGTGAAAAAACCACTCGGATATTATCTCATCGCGGTATTCCTGCACTTCGCGAATAACTTCTTTGCGCTGCTCGGCACGTTCTGGTACATCGGTGGTCCTGTGGTGCTTATTCTTTCCTACGTCCTCGCCTATTTTTTGTACAAGCAGAGTAAAGAGATTATTGTGGATAATATTGCGTGATTTCTTCCTTTTTATGGTATATTCTATTGTTGATACAATCTTCTTTTTTCATTTATTTTACACTCGTTGTTTACCTATTTTTAAGTCATTGTTATATATTTTATCTGATTTTATCTTAATTATCTTAAAGAGGATGTAAAACATGAAAAGAAACACGAAATTATGTATTGGAGCAGTATTTTGTTTACTGCTTGTAGCAGTTGTTCCGAGTGTAATCCTTGCGCAGATAAATCCTACGCAGCCCGTACCGTCAAAGATAATAAAAATAGCGTTTCTACTTGGAACGATTTCCCAGATAGAAACCATTGGCGGTCAGACGTATGCGAATGCGATTAGGGTTTCCTACTTTGGAACCGGAGGAATCGGTTCAGTAAAAAATGGCCAAATTAGTTTCCAATCGGATAAATACCTTCGACATTTTTACATGATTCCGCTAGGATCGAAGACTCGAATCTTTGGTCTCGTTCATGACTTTAACCCGGCCCCCGGGGGTCAAGTCCCTCCAGATATACTTCAGTATCAGACAGACTGGCCAATGGCTAATAAGGACTATCAAAATACGCGAGCCACAAGTGACTCAACCATTACCTCTAGTAATGTCGCGTCTCTTTCCTTGGCATGGTCGTACGCAATCCAAGGAATCGGTGGGTCTGGTGGTGCAGCAAGTACCCCTCTCATCGTCAGCAACAAAGTCATTTTCCAGGACTTACAAGGAAATGTAGTTGCCCTCGATCGACAAACAGGAAACGTAATTTGGACGAAATGGTACAATGATACAGCACTTGTTGGCCCCGATGGGCCAGCGGTCGGATACGGAAACGTATATGTCGCAAAGGATCTGTATAATATCACTGCTATCAATATGAGTACGGGTGCGGAGGTATGGGTTACAAGAATTTCTTACGTAGCAACAACCGGGATTGATATTCAACCTATTGTGTATGACAACATGGTGTTTATATCAACCGTTCCTGGAACCGGAGACGTTTTTTACGCTGCTGGTGGTATAGGCGTAATTTATGCCCTTGATGCACAGACTGGGGCGATTTTATGGAATTTCAGCACTATTGACTCACCAGATCTGTGGGGACATCCCGAGGTGAACAGCGGTGGTGGATGCTGGTATCCCCCTGCAATTGATACAGCAACAAATACGATATTTTGGGCGATTGCGAATCCCGCCCCGTTTTCTGGAACTCTGCAATGGCCTAATGGTACAAGCTATGCTGGTTCAGCGTTATTCACTGATTGTATGATGGCGTTGGATTATCGCACCGGAAAAATGAAATGGTTCAGCCAAGCGATTGCACATGATATTTTTGATCATGATTTACAAATCTCACCTATACTTACTGATGCAACCATTGGTAATGTAGAGCACCAGATAGTGATTGGTGCAGGGAAAATGGGGAATGTTTATGCATTCGACCGTGGAACCGGTGCGATTCTTTGGACGGTCCCTGTTGGAAAACATACGAATGATACGCTCGATAAACTCCCCGGAGAGACACTTGTTTACCCTGGCATTCTCGGCGGCGTGGAAACATGTATGGCGTATTCCAATGGTGTCGTATATGTTCCCGTTGTTGATATGTCCACGAAATTTATCCCGACTGGTGTAAATTTCTCAAGCATTGATTTTGCCGGTGGGAAAGGGGAACTTGTCGCTATCGACGTAAATCTCGGAAAGATACTCTGGTACAAAACATTTGATTCGATCAATGTCGGGGCAGCCACCGTGGTGAACGATGTTGTGTTCACCGCAACTTTTAATGGTATGATCTACGCATTTCAAGCGGATACTGGGAAACAGCTGTTTTCTTACCAAGCGCCGGCCGGGATCAATGCATGGCCCGCGATTGCCGGAAACATGATACTATGGCCAGCGGGAGTTGGTGGAACACCATCCTTAATAGCACTCCACCTGTAAATCAATAATTAACATCGATGGGAAATTGGATATTTCCCCCTCTATCTTTTTTTTTCTTAATCGTTTTTTAAGCGTTTTTTAATTGTTTTTTGGTCATAATTATATGGTAAGAGCCTATTGAAAATAAGAAAGGTGATAACATTAAGAAAAAAATGATTGGACTATTTATTTGTATGCTGATGACCTTCTCATCTGTCTGCGTTACAGCTGAATATACTAACACCTATACTACAAAACCATTATCTCAACCTATCACTGAAGTCAATATCAATATTCAGAATTTTTTCTTTGACCCTGATAACGTGACTATAACAGTTAATACAATTGTCACATGGACAAATCTCGTTCTGGAGCCCCATTCGGTAACAAGTGACAACGGGGTTTTCAGTTCTAAGCTTCTTGCAAAAGGAGAGAAGTTTTCTTTCAATTTTACTGCAGCTGGAACCTACAAATACCATTGTGGTATTCATCCTTGGATGCATGGCGTCATCATTGTCATTGGTGGAGGAAATCTCCCGCCAAACAAACCAACCATAAATGGCCCCAGTTCTGGGAAGCCGGGAGTAGTCCTTAATTTTACTGCGCAAACATCAGACCCAGAGGGAGATAACATACAATACTTTTTCGACTGGGGCGATGGGACAAATACTGGATGGACGCCAGAAGTACCAACTGGGACGATATCACATCAGAGTCATACATGGAGTACAAAAGGAACCTATATCATATCTGTGAAAGCCAGAGATTCCTCGCTTGCTGAAAGCGCTACGGCAACCCTGAAACTAAAGATGCCACTTGAACAATCATATTCTTTTTATTCTGGTCATACGGTATTTCAATGGATCATCAATATCTTGATACATATATTCCCCCAATTTAGAGATTTTATCCGCGGTTAAGCCCAGGTAATGTTATAATTTAATAATTTATAGGAGAGAATCTTATGGGAAAAAATTGGATAATATTCGTTGCGTTCATCATAATGAGTATCAGTGTGTTAAGCGGATGTACACAACAACAATCACCGCCACCGACCGCAGGGAATACGATCGCCATTAAAAATTTTGCATTCAGCCCTAGCACGATCACCGTGAAAGTAGGAGCAAATGTCACTTGGACGAATGAAGATTCAGCTTCGCATCAGGTGAAAGAAGATAACGGACTTTTTTTGTCAAGCGTACTTGGTAATGGGCAATCATTCACCTATACTTTTACCACCACTGGAATATACAATTATACCTGTAACATCCATTCATCTATGCACGGAAAAGTGATCGTTGAGTAAAATATTATTCGATATTCCATTCGCAATATGGCTGGGAATTACCATCCTTAAGAGCACTCCAGGTGTAAAACAATAATTAACATCGATGGGAAATTGGATATTTCCCTCCCTCTTTTTTTTTATTTTCTTAATCGTTAATTAAGCGTTTTTTAATTGTTTTTTGGTCATCATTATATAGAAATAATCTGCTGTATCACATAGAGGTGATAAAAATTAAGAAAAAATTAATTGGAATTTTGATTGGCATACTGATTATTATACCGGTGCTGTCAGTCACCGCAGAGGAAAAGATTCAGGCACCCATGATGTTTCTTTGGAATCCCTTGGATCAGAATATCACTATCGTCGATTTTTCTTATAACCCGAACAACGTCACCGTCCCTGTCGGTACAAAAGTAATCTGGACAAACAATGGACCGAGTGAACACACGGTCACCAGCGATACCAGCGTCTTTAATTCAGGAACGATTGCGGTGGGACATAAATGGAATTTCACCTTCAATGTCGCAGGGTCCTACCCGTATCATTGCGCATTTCATTCGAATATGCACGGGATAGTGATTGTGACTGGCGGAGGGAATCTCCCACCGAACAAGCCGACCATCGATGGTCCCAGTTCCGGAAAAATAAATACTATCCTTAATTATACCGCGGTCACGACAGATCCTGAGGGGGACAACATACAATACTTTTTCGACTGGGGCGACGGAACTAACACCGGCTGGCTACCATTGGTGACCTCAGGAACCATAGAACATCAGAGCCATAGCTGGAGTACAAAAGGTACCTATTCGATATCAGTCAAGGCACGGGATACTTCGCTTGCCGAAAGCCCTGTCGCGACCCTGAGTGTAAAGATGCCCATAGATTTATCATATTCTTTTTATTCCGGTCATATGATATTTCAATGGCTCTTTAATAAATTAATACAAATTTTTCCCCTATTGAGAGACTTCATCCACGCATAAGTATGGATGAACCTCTTCTTCTTTTTTTTATTTTTGTTAATAGGTGGATTCATGAGTAGGACTGTTATCGTTCTTCCACGGTCGCCGTACGGGTCCCAAACGGAAGCTCCATGAGGATATAACCGGGTCTTTCTCATTCATTCTGCTATAATGCACCACGCATTGATTTCTTCATTAAGAAAAGGAAATACGTGAATCGTTTTTTAATCATTTATTAATCGTTTTTAAGTCATACTTATATGAAATGGAGGGGTTGGTAACCCACCCACAAGTAGAGGTGACGGTTGTATGGAAAAGATCGATCAACCATATCATATGGAAAAATTAGGCGATTTTGTTCAAACGGCGGATTGGAAAAAAGAAAAACACGTCCCAGTGATCGATTGCCCGATGAAAGCCAAGGCAGGAGAGCTTATCGAAGTGAAGATCAGCATCGGCAAGGAAATCGCTCATCCAAATACCACGGAGCATTTTATTGCATGGATTAACGTGTTCTTCAAACCTACAGGGGAGAAAAACGTATTCAATCTCGGGTTTTTCACCTTCAACTCACACGGGTCATCAATCGATGGTCCGAATACGAGCACTGTGTACACCCATCATGCGATTAGCACGTTTTTCAAGACTAATAAGTCAGGGACGCTTTTTGCTGTCTCGCATTGCAATATTCATGGACTGTGGCAATCTTCGAAAGAAATATCAGTCCAATAAGCAATTACATGATCGTTGGTTGAGGGGTAAGATGAGGGAGTAAACCATGAATATAACAGATTTATTTGACCTGAAAACAAAAACAGCGATTGTGACCGGAGCGAGTCGGGGCCTTGGACATGCTATGGCGCTCGGGCTCGCGAAAGCAGGTGCGAACGTAATCGCGGCAGATCTTTTAGACGTTAATGTCACTGTTGACGATATAAAACGCCTTGGTCATGACTCGTTCGGGATAAAAGTCGATGTCAGCAAGTCAACGGATATCGAAAAAATGGTGCGACAGGCAGTGAAGCAATTCGGAAGGATTGATATCTTAGTCAATAACGCCGGGATCGTACGACAGGCATCCGTTGAATCGATGAAAGAGAAAGACTGGGATGACGTCATCCGGGTGAATTTGAAAGGGGAATTTCTCTGCGCCCAAGAAGTTGGCAAACAAATGATTAAACAGCAAACAGGTCGGATCATCAACATCGCCAGTGTCGCTGGCCTGTTTGGTTCAGCAGGGTCAGCTGCGTATAGTGCAAGTAAAGCCGGTATTATTTTAATGACAAAAACACTCGCGGTTGAATGGGCGAAATACAACATTAATGTCAACGCGATTTGTCCAGGGGTCATCGTGACAGCGATGACAGACTCGTATCTGAAAGACCCAGGGTTCCAGCAGATGATTAAAACCCGGGTACCGCTCGCCCGGCCAGGAGTACCAGAAGAGCTTGTCGGGACCGTGATTTATCTCTCATCACGAGCATCTGAATATATGACCGGCCATGCATTGGTGATAGATGGTGGTTGGACTGCGGGTTTATAGGTGCATAGGGAGTTAATAGTGGAATGAAAAAAGATCTGTTCACCGTCATAATCGGCGGGAAAGCAGGCCAGGGCACGAACAAGGCAGGCAGCGTCGCCGCCCATTTGTTTTCTGAAATGCAGCGAAACGTGTTTCAGATGAATGATTACCCGAGTCTGATACGAGGCGGACATAATTTCTCAGTTGTGAGTTCCTCAGTTGATCCGATATGGAGTCATTATCTTGAAGCAAACCTTATTGTCGCCCTTGATAAAAAGAGTTACGAGACTCATAAGAATCATCTCGCAAAAAACGGGGTTCTGGTTGTAAACTCCGATGAACTCAAAGAAACCGGGATCGGAATTCCAATTACGACAGAGGCAAAAAAGCACCAAAATCCAATGTTGATTTCTGGTCTTGCCTCCATCGCGATTCTTGCGGCCGCGGTCGGTGTTTCCAAAGAAGGACTTGTCGAAATCATCACTAAAGAGTATAAGCGGAATCTTGAAGATAATGTCGCGTTCAGCACAACAATTTATGATATTGCAGAAAAAACCATCGACCATAAATTCGTATTAAAAAGAGGAAACGAGAAAAAGAAATCATTGACAGGGAATGATGCCATAGCCCTTGGCGCGATCGCGGGTGGCCTGGACTTGTATTTTGCCTATCCCATGACCCCGTCGACGTCGCTTCTCCATTTTTATGCAAATAACGGTCAAGAGTTTGGCGTAACCGCTGTACAACCAGAAAATGAAATCGCGGTAGCGAACATAGCAATCGGCGCTACGTTCGCCGGCGCTCGAGTCATGGTCGCGACAAGTGGTGGAGGATTCGACCTGATGCAAGAGGCATTCTCCCTCGCTGGTATGGTAGAGGCACCCGTATTATTTTATCTGGGGCAGCGCCCTGGCCCTTCCACCGGCGTACCAACCTACACCGAGCAAGGGGAGCTCAGGTACGCTTTAAACCCAGGCCATGGGGAATTCCCTCGTATTGTTGCCTCTCCTGGCAGCGTGGAAGAGGCTTTCTTCCTTACTGCTGAACTGCTTAGTTTAGTATGGCGATTCCAAACACCAGGCATCCTATTGACAGAGAAACATCTTGCTGAAACAACAATGAGTGTAACCTTGAATCCTGAAAAAACCAAATGGGCGGAACCCCTCTTACATTCTTCCGGGGAGTTCAAACGGTACCGTGACACCTACGATGGAATCTCACCACTTCTTTTTCCCCCCTCATCATCGATTATTAAATGGAGCAGCTATGAACATGATGAACATGGGTTCACTACGGAAAAACCAGAAGAGATCGCTCGGATGCATGAAAAACGTAGGAAGAAATTATACAGTTTGATTCAATATTTAACGACAATCCACACCGTGAATGTGTTTGGAACCAGTGAGCCGTTTATTTTCACTTTTGGGTCTACGACCATGAGCGTGCTGGAAGCTCTTGAGTACGGGGATATTCCCGCGACGGTTATCCAACCTGTGTATCTTGAACCGTTTCCCGTGTGGGAGCTTGGGAAATACAGGGGGAAACAAGGGATTGTTGTCGAGATGAACTCCACTGGGCAGCTTGCAACAATTCTTCATGATAAAGTCGGACTTGAAATAAAAGCCTTAATTCAAAAGTACGATGGTCGGTCGTTTACCCCTACCGAGCTTGCCACTAAAATCAAGGATGTGACATGATGGTTGACGTGCTTGCGACAACTGCAGAGAACACATGGTGTCCCGGGTGCGGGAACTTTGGCATCCTCAACGCTATGAAAAAAGCTATCAGTATGTTAGAGCAGCATGGAATCCAACAGGATCATGTGATAATATCAAGCGGTATCGGGTGTCACGGGAAGATCTTCGATTATGTCAACCTCAGCGGACTATATTCAATTCATGGCAGATCCATGGCGACCGTGCAAGGGATAAAGCTTGCGAACCCTGAGTTAAAACTCATTGATTTCACTGGGGACGGTGATGCGTTTGGCGAAGGAATCTCACATATTATTTTTGCTGCGAAACGAAACGCGGATATCACGGTAATTACGCATGATAATGGGACGTATGCCCTCACAACGGGACAGTTTTCTCCAACAAGCAGCAAAGGATTCAAAGGCCCGTCCACACCTCGAGGAAACGTTGAAGAACCATTGAATCCCCTCACACTCCTCATGGAGGTTGGCGCGACCTTTGTCGCACGAGGATACGCTGGAAAAATCGATCATCTCGCAGATCTCATTGTCAAAGCGGTTGAACATGAGGGGTTTTCGTTTATCGACGTCCTACAGCCAAGCGTTGTGTTCAATGATACGTACAAGGAGTATAACGACCGTGTGGAGATTCTTGAGAAACCACCCGGATCGTATGAGGGAGCGGTACGCCTAGCAAAGCGACGAGAAGGAAAACTGCCGATAGGTGTTTTTTATCAGGTGTCAAAACCGGTGTTTCATCGCGAGTTGTACGGCGAGTGGAATCCGGTGAAAAATCGATTACATAGAAAAGAACGTTTGGAAAAAATTAAAAGGTTTATCGAGGGAGAGTCATGAAGATACATATTGATCGAGATGAATGTATTGAATGCGGGTTATGCGCGTCGATGTGCCCAGATGTGTTTGAACAAAATACCGGCCAGAAGGCAAGCATCGTGGAATGCTATCAACTTGGCGGCGCTGGTGACGGAGAGGTCGGGGAACCGTTACAAAAGTGTGTTCAAGAGGCTGCTGACTCTTGCCCTGTAAACGTGATTGATACCGGCGACTAAAAAAATTAGGGGAAAATCATGAAGACCTCATTTCAGATAGGTAAAATCATAGGAATACCGATTAAGATTGACATCTCGCTTCTGTTGATCCTTGCGTTGTTCACTTGGGTGTTTGCGACCGATAACATCGCAATCTACGGGTTTGTACTCGGGTTCGGCAGCCTTCCGGTCTCGCTCCTCGCACAACTCATCCTTGGCGCGGTCCTCTCGGTGCTGTTCTTCATTTGTGTGCTGCTCCATGAGCTTGGGCATTCCTACGTGACGCAACGGTACGGGTATAAAATCAATGGGATCACCTTATTCATTTTTGGTGGTGTGTCGCAGATCGAGGAGATGCCGCGGGAGCCACGGATGGAACTGACGATCGCAGTCGTTGGTCCACTTGTGAGCTTGCTGCTCGGTGGTATTTTCTATATTTTATATCTCATCTTTGCTTCCCTTGGCGGATCCCTTGTTCCTCAGATCGGGTTTGTGATCAGCGGGACACTTGCATTTTACAATGTGACTCTTGGTTTATTTAATTTAATTCCCGCGTTTCCGATTGATGGTGGCAGGGTTCTACGTGCGGCGCTCGCCCGAACGACCGACTATGGACGAGCGACACGTATCGCAGCAAATGTCGGAAAAGTATTTGCAATCGGAATGGCTGTGTTTGGTTTTCTCTATTACTTTAACATCTGGCTTATTCTTATTGCGGTGTTTGTGTATATTGGTGCATCCCAAGAAGCACAGGCGACCGAGATTTCAATCGCGCTTGAGGACCTCAAGGTCAAGGACATCATGACCCCGCACGTCGAGTTCGTGTCCCCAGACCTCACCCTTCATCAATTCATCGATTTCATCCATACGCATAAGCATACGAGCTACCCGGTGCTTGAGCATGACAAACTCGTGGGGATCATCACGGTCATGGATCTTCATAATATTCATAAGACCAACCAGGACACGGCCTATATCCGGGACGTGATGCATAAGGACGTACTTACGATCTCTCCTGATGAGGCTGCGAATACGGCGTTTAAGGCCATGATCCGTCATACGAACGAGCGGATGATCGTGAAGGAAAACGACAAGGTTCTTGGAATCCTCTCATGGTCGGATTTACTACATGCGATTCAATTGAAACAAACAGAAAAGAAATACATGAAGGAGTAACGGTTAAATGGAACTCACGCAGATGCATTGCGTCCCCTGCGAGGGAGGTACACCACCATTCACCACAGAGCAAGAAGACGGTTACATCAAGGAAGTCTCATCATGGACGTTTGATCGAGAGGGAATCCATAAACTGAAGAAACGGTTTTCGTTTAAGAATTTCAAGGAAGCGATCGTGTTCGTGAACCGTGTTGCGGAGGTTGCGGAGGTAGAGGGACATCATCCCGATATTCGCATTGTGTACAACAAAGTAACGTTTGAGCTGTTCACCCACGCGGTCGGTGGCCTTTCTGAGAATGATTTCATCATGGCCGCGAAAATCGATAAACTCTTCTCTCAAGGGCAGCAACAACTGGTGACGACATGAACCATTATGATGTGATTGTCATCGGCGCTGGCTCTGGGTCTATTGTCGTAGAGGCGGCCCTCGACCACGGGCTCACCGTCGCACTTGTCCATACGCCGCCGTATGGCGGCACATGTCAGAATTTTGGCTGTGTCCCTTCAAAAATGCTGGTGTTTCCGGCGGACAAGATAATGGAAATCAAAGAAGCGGAGAAGCTTGGTGTCCACGCTGAAGTCATATCCATTGATTTTCAAGCGATAATGGAACGTATGCGCGCGCAACGGAAGGAATCACAGGATCACGAACAGGAAAGCCTCCAGAATGTGGAACATTTCCAGTACTATCCCGGGGAAGGATCATTTATCCGCGACTACACCTTGCAGGTAAATGGGGAGATGGTCTCTGGTGAAAAAATATTCATTTGTAACGGTGCACGTCCAATGATTCCCTCGATCAAAGGGATTGAGTCTATCAAGTATCTCACAAATGAGAACGTGCTGGAACTCACGGAAAGACCTGAAAGCATGATTATTATCGGCGGTGGATATATCGCTGCTGAGTACGGTCATTTTTTTGCTGCGATGGATACAAAGGTAACCATTCTTCAGCAGAATGAACGACTGCTCCCACAACAGGATCCTGAAGTCTCAGAGCTTTTGAAAAATGAAATGGGAACCCGGATGGATATCATTACGAATATGCGTGCGACGGAGGTTATCAGTGGTCAAGGAAAATATCTGATGAAGGCAGTAAACCAGATGACTCAGGAAGAAAAAACGTTTACCGCCCAGACGATCCTTCTTGCTGCAGGCCGAACATCGAACGCGGACAGGCTCCACGTGGAAAACACCGGAGTAGCACTTGATTCACGGGGGTTTGTGAAGGTCAATGAATATCTTGAAACAAGTAAGAAGAACATCTGGGCGTTTGGGGATATCATCGGTAAATATATGTTTAAACATGTGGCGAACCGGGAAGCCGAGATCGCATGGCATAATGCTTTCCATGACCATAAGGCAAGAATGGATTATCATGCAATCCCGTACGCTGTATTTTCGTATCCTCAGATTGCATCAGTAGGTATGACGGAGTCTCAGGCGAAAAAAAGCCATGAGATCTTGATGGGAACCGGACTGTATTCTCAGACCGCAAAGGGCATCGCTATGATGGACGAGCATTCCTTCGCCAAAGCAATCATCGATCGGAAAACTGGGAGGATTCTTGGGTTTCATATCATCGGCCCGCATGCGTCAATCCTCCTCCAGGAAGTGATCAACGCGATGGCGTCTCCAGATGGATCGCCAGCACCCTTGTTTCAGGGACTACACATTCACCCAGCGTTGCCTGAGGTCGTGCTTATGACGTTACAAAATCTTAAAGAGGTGAAATAAAAAACGGAGTGGACGACACATGAATGTAGTACATGTCGAAGGAAAAAAGAAAGGGGAAATTTTGTTGTATGCCATCAGCACCTGTCCGTGGTGTAAGAAGACGAAGAAACTGCTTAATACGCTTGGGGTGGAATACAATTACATAGACGTCGATTTGTTAGACCATGAAGAGAAGAAAAAAATTGAGGATGAGGTGAAGAAATGGAATCCAGCGTGCAATTATCCAACCATGGTGATCAATGATAAGAAATGCGTTGTTGGGTTCAAGGAAGATGAGATCAAAGAGGCTTTGGTCGTATGAGCTCAGAAACCGAGATTGATCAAAAGGAAATCGAATCGGTGTATCAGCGCTTGAATCGTGAGGCGGAGGCTGGTGGGTATCACCTCAATCCTGATTCAGAGTTTACAAAAGATTTAGTGAAAGGACTTTTAACAAATGAACGGCGGTATGGGTATTGGGCATGCCCGTGTCGGCTTGCGTCCGGGGATAAGTTTGAGGATTTGGATATCATCTGCCCTTGTGACTATCGTGATGCTGACGTTGGTGAGTTTGATGCATGTTATTGCGCATTGTACGTGTCGACGGCGGCGTTGAAGGGCGAACGGCCTATTCATTCGATTACCGAGCGTCGCCCACCGAACAGGGAAGATCGGGCTCAGGTGAAGGGACAAAAGGAAGGAATTGTGAAAACACTTGGAGCACTTTCGAAGCCAGTATGGCGCTGTCGGGTCTGCGGATATCTCTGTGCAAGGGACGATCCACCTGATATTTGCCCTATTTGTAAGGCCAAAAAGGATCGTTTTGAGCGTTTTATATAGGAATCAATCGGAAGAGTCTATGATGTTCATGAGAAAGAAATTGTGGAAGTCCAATAGGATATTACCAGAGGAAAACTTCATATGATGGATGTGATTTATTTTTCGATTGAATTCGATACAAAGGGGGACGTTCATGCGCAGTAAGAAAAACCTCCAACCAATTTTAGATGAGAACGGTAAATTTTTAGAAATAAAAGGTAGTAAACGTGATATCATCATTGAACGTAAACGAATTGAAGAGGCGTTAGTAAAACAACATGAAGAGTTACAAACTATTCTTGATACAGTCCCGGCATCAATCTTTTACAAAGATAAAGAAAATCGATTCTTACGAGTCAATAAATCTTTTACTAAGATGATGGAACTGCCTAAAGAGGAATTAGAAGGCAAATCGGTCTTTGATCTGTATCCGAGGGAACAAGCCGAGGCATTCTGGAAAGATGACAAAGAGGTAATTACCACTGGAAAACCAAAGACAAATATTATCGAACGGGTGCAGACTAAGAAAGGGTTACTCTGGGTACAGACACATAAGATTCCCTATCGTGATGAACGGGGAAATATTATAGGTATAGTCGGATTTGCTCTTGATATTACTGAACGCAAGCAAGCTGAGGAGGCAGTCAAAAAATCTGAGTTGCGCTATCGCAGGCTTTTTGAGTCTGCAAAAGACGGAATCCTTTTAATTGATTTTAGTACGGGGCTGATTGTGGATGTTAACCCATTTTTAACCAACTTGCTCGATTATTCCAAAGACGAGATTTTGAAAAAACATCTTTGGGAAATTGGTTTTTTAAAGGATATTATACCGTCAAAGAAAAATTTCTTAGAATTGCAGAAAAAAGGATATATCCGTTATGAAGACCTACCAATTCAGACAAAAGACGGAAAAAAGATTTATGTTGAATTCGTCAGCAATGTTTATGATGTTGATGGAAGGAAGACCATTCAATGCAATATCCGTAATATCACAGAACGGAAAAAAATAGAAGCAATACTACAAAAAAAGACTGAGGAACTCGAACAATTCTTTACCGTTGCTCTTGATTTACTTTGCATCGCAGATACCAATGGTAATTTTATAAAGGTGAATAAAGCCTGGGAAAATATCCTTGGATATCGCGTAAAAGAACTTGAAAAAAAGAAGTTCCTAGACTTTGTACATCCAGATGACATGCAAGCCACATTGAATGCGATGTCTGAACTATCATCACAGAAACCTATCCTAAATTTCATCAATCGTTACCGATGCAAAGACGGTACCTATCGCTATATTGAATGGCGTTCGTACCCTAAGGGACAACTCATCTATGCTGCTGCAAGGGATATCACAGAACGCAAACAAGCTGAAGAACAGTTACGTGAAACCCGTGATTATCTTGAAAATCTGCTCAATTATGCGAACGCACCTATTATCGTCTGGGATAAAGATTTCAGAATCATACGATTCAATCATGCTTTTGAACGTCTCACCGGTTATATAACCAAGGCGGTAATAGGTAAAAGACTCGATATCCTCTTTCCCCAAGAAAATAAGGAGGAATCATTACAAAAAATACAAAGAACTCTCAGTGGAGAGTACTGGGAATCCGTAGAAATACCAATTCTTCGTAAAGATGGAAACATTAGAATAGCTTTGTGGAATTCAGCAAACGTCTACGATAACTGTGGAAAGAACCTGATTGCAACCATCGCTCAAGGAACAGACATCACTGAACGCAAACTGGCTGAAAAGGCAGTTTTACAAGCGAAGCTGGAATGGGAACGAACCTTTGATAGTGACCCTGATCTCATCGCAATATTAGATAAATCGCACAAGATTGTCCGTGCTAATAAAGCGATGGCACAACGACTTGGTATTCCGCCTGAGAAGTGTATTAATCTCAATTGCTATATGTGTGTCCATGGGGAGACCAAACCACCAAAGTTTTGCCCGCACACTTTAACTCTGAAAGATGGAAAAGAACACATTGCTGAGGTATATGAAGATAAACTCGGCGGTTATTTTTTAGTCTCCACTTCCCCTATCTTTGACAATAACGGAACATTGATTGGGGCTGTTCACGTCGCGCGTGATATTACTGACCGTAAACGAATGGAAGAGGCACTGAAAGAAAGCGAGAGCCGATTGAATAGAGCACAGGAATTAGCTCATCTAGGTAGCTGGGAGCTTGACCTTGTCAATAATCATCTTATTTGGTCTGATGAGGTATATCGAATTTTTGGTTTGCAGCCACAAGAATTTGAAGCTACTTATGAAGCGTTCCTTCGATCTGTACACCCTGATGATCGCGTGGCCGTTGATGGTGCATATTCTGAATCACTTCGAAAAGGACGAGACACCTATGAGATCGAACATCGAGTCATTAGAAAGAATGGGGAAGTTCGTTTTGTCCATGAAAAATGCGAACACATCCGAGATAAATCCGGGAAGATAGTGCGATCTATCGGAATGGTACATGATATCACCGAGCGCAAGCAAATGGAGACTGAACTGCAACGAATAGAATGGCTGTTAACAAAACGTGCGAAATCGAAAAGTCAGCACAACGGGAAGGGTAAAATTATTCACACCCAGCCCTACGGCGACCTTACTCTGTGCAATCGTTCCAGGCTCATTCGAGACTCACTGGGACCGGATTTATTAGCTGACATCGTAGCTGACTACCTCGACCTCCTTGAAACCTCTGCCGCGGTTTACGAAAAGAACGGTGACTATGCAATTGGTATCTTCACATCAGGCTGGTGCAAGTTTATGGACCTGGCATCCCGTCATCGCTGCGGCACCCCTGATAATCAAAAAGCACTTAACTCTGGAAAATGGCTTTGCCACGAATCTTGCTGGAAAAAAGCCTCCATGAATACCATCAAAACCGGTCAACCCGCAGACATAGAGTGTGAGGGTGGTATCCACATCTACGCCGTACCAATCCTGGCAGGTAAAGAAATTGTTGGCTCAATCAATTTTGGTTATGGTGATCCACCCCGTTCGTCGGATAAACTAAACGAATTAGCTGAAAAGTACAACGTAAATGTCGAAGAATTACGTCGACATGCCGAGGCTTACCAAACACGTCCTCTCTATATCATCGAACTAGCTAAGGTTCGACTGGAAGCATCTGCGCGATTGATTGGTGAAATTGTCGAGCGTAAACAAGCAGAGGCTGAACTTGTTCGACTTGCTTCTTTTCCATTAAAAAATCCAGCCCCAATTATCGAAGTTGATTTATCAGGTACAATCCAGTATCTCAATCCTGTATCTCAACAGTTATTCCCAGATTTAGAGAAAAAAGGGTTTAATCATTCATTTTTAAAAGGAATAAAAAAACTAATACCAGAAATCCAAAAAAAGAAAACCCTTGTGCAAGAAGCACATGTCAATGATAAATGGTTCTTACAGACGATATCCTATATCCCAGAAAACCAACGTATCCGAATCTATAGTACTGATATCACTCTAAGGAAAAAAGCGGAAGAGGTTCTCCAGGAAAGCGAGGAAAAATATAGAAGTATTGTCGAAAACACCACGAATGTGATCATGGTGACACAGTCTGATGGCATAATTTCCTATTTAAGCCCGGCGTGTAAGGATGTATTGGGTCATGATCCCAATGAACTCCTTGGTACAAATCCGATGATATTCCATCCAGAGGATGCAACGAGAGTGCAGCAGGCTTTAGCCCGTGCCTTGAACGGTATCAAAGGGTCGAATTTCCAATATCGCATCATCACGAACGATGGTAAAACAAAATGGATTTCCCACTCTTGGACCCCAATTATTAAAGGTGGGGAAGTTCAATCGGTCGTAAGTGTCATTGAGGACATAACTCAGAGAAAAATCGCAGAAGAAAACATAAAAAAATTAAATGAAAATCTATTTCATCACAGTCTTGAGCTAGCTACCGCCAATAGAGAATTGGAGGCATTCAGTTATTCGGTCTCCCATGATCTGCGGGCACCTCTGCGCAGTATCGATGGATTCGGTCAAGCAATTCTGGAAGATTATGCTGATAAACTGGATGAACAAGGGAAAGACTATATCCAACGCGTTCGAACTGCAACACAACGTATGGGACAACTTATCGATGATTTGCTCAGACTCTCGCGTTTATCCAGAGCGGAACTCCATTTAGAACAAATTGATTTAAGTTCCATGGCTCGTATAGCGGCTGAGAAGCTCCAAGCTTCCGAACCTTCTCGAAAAGTCAAAATTACCATCCAAGATCAAATAAGTATCAGTGGTGATAAAAAACTTCTCGAGATTCTTCTCGAAAATTTGCTGGGAAATGCATGGAAATTCACCGGAAAAACCAAGCATCCGACGATAAAATTCGGTGAAACAATAAAAGACGATGAACGTGCCTATTATATCCAGGACAACGGCGCCGGGTTTGACATGGCTTATGCTGACAAACTATTCATTCCGTTTCAGCGTCTCCATTCCGTCGATGAATTCCCAGGTACCGGAATTGGGCTTGCGATCGTCTCTCGAGTTGTCCATCGTCATGGGGGACGAATCTGGGCGGAAGGCGAGGTCGGTAAGGGCGCAACTTTTTACTTTACATTACAAGAAAAAGTGGAGAATTAAAAATGGAGCAAAAAAATATCCTACTTGCAGAAGACAATCCGGATGATATAGAGCTAGCTCGATGCGCGTTTCAAAAAGTCAATATCAATAATAATATGATTGTCACCCACGACGGCGCGGAAACCCTTGATTACCTCAATGGGAAAGGGAAATATCAAGGCCGAAATACCTTGGACTTACCACACGTCATTCTCCTCGATTTAAAAATGCCAAAAGTCCATGGCCTGGAAGTACTGAAGCATGTTCGCGAAAATCAACACACAAAATACATACCCGTGATCATCCTTACTTCCTCTCAAGACAAAAAAGATGTCATCCGCAGTTACGAGCTCGGAGCGAATAGCTATATTGTAAAACCAATTGATTTTCTTAAATTCTCAGAAGTAGTACAACAAATAGTGATGTATTGGCTGACGCTTAATGAACAGCCCACATTAAAAAGAGGTGTATGAAAAAATGAATAAACCATTGCGTGTCCTCCTTGTGGAAGACTCGGAAGACGATGCTGTTTTACTTACCCGTGAACTACAAAAAGGTGGTTACAAACCGACCATCGAGCGCGTCGATACGCCAGACGCCATGAAAAAAGCGCTCACTGAACAACAATGGGACTTGGTCATCTCAGACTATATCATGCCGAAATTCAGCGGACTTGACGCACTCAAACTCCTCCAAAAAACCGGGCTTGACCTTCCGTTCATCATTGTCTCAGGGAAAATCGGGGAAGAAACTGCGGTCGAAGTCATGAGGGCGGGTGCCCACGACTACATCATGAAAAGCAATCTCAAACGGCTCATCCCAGCGGTCGAACGTGAACTTGCTGAATTAGCTGTTCATCGAGAACGCGCTGAAGTAAAGGAAGAACTCCACCAATCGTACGAAGAGCTCGAAAAAGCAAATAAAAAACTCCAAGGAGAAATCCTCGAACGTAAAAAAGCAGAACAAGAAGCACTTCAAATAAAAGAACATCTCCAAAATGTCATCGACAGCGCCACTGAAATCATCATCTCCTTTGACCGAAACAATCGCTTAACCACCTGGAATAAAACAGCAGAAGAACTCACCAGCTACACAGAAAAAGAAATCGTAAATAGGGGGGTTAATAAGCTTGAGGTCTTCAATGACCCCCAACAAGTGTTAGACATCATAAAAAACATTTACCAAGAAAAAAATCCCGGGTACTCCAATATTGTTTTACTCACAAAAACAAATGTAAAAAAAATTATTCATGTCTCTGGATCAGTCATCAAAGTAGATGGTAGACAAGACGGCGGGGTCCTTTTCATTGGAAAAGATATCACGCGGGATATTGAAACACACGGGAAATTACTCGCAGGCAATGGTTATCTCATCCCCGATAAAACAAACGCGACAGCAATAGACCTCCTAACGGATCTGGCAAATTCTGGTTACAAAGGACTATTTATCACCAGAGCGGCCCCCGAGATGATCAAAAGCATGCATTTCCCTTCAACAATTCATGTCATGATACAAAGTCAAGAACCCATAAAAGAATTCGAAACCACCCCAGATCTTACAACACTGCTTACTGCGATTAAAAAATTCAGCGAAAAAAACAAAGACTCAGTCATTCTTCTTGATGGAATCCATTACCTTCTCACACGCTTCTCCTTCGAAAAATACATTGAAACATTGTACCGTATCAATGATACAATAGCAAAAAACAAATCACTCCTCCTCGTACGATGTGATCCAGCATTGGTCGAAAAAAATCAAATGGCGGTCATTGAAAACGAGTTGCACCTACTTCCCAGTCAAAAAATAGAGGGACTCATCATTGAAGACGATGTCTACGATGCCCTACGATACATCTTCGAGCAAAACCAAAACAATGCGCTTGTGTCGTTCAAGAAAATCATGACACGGTTTAAAATCGCGTACTCGACCGCAGCGAAAAGACTTGACACACTAGAAGAAAAAGGACTGATATTCACCAAACGCCAAGGAAAACTGCGCACGGTGTTCATATCAGAAAAAGGAAAAACCCTCCTACGCAAACGAGAAACCGCATAGTACGGTTTCTTTCTCTCAAATTGCAATTATTCTTAAATCATTTTACACCTATTTTTACATAATAGATTTATAGTTCTAAGAGTTCATTTTATCTATCATTGTATTGGAAGGGAGTTGTCTTATGAAACCAGCGATGGGAAAAAACGACACCACGAAATTCTTTCAAATAAGTGCAGAGCTTGAGCAACGACAAGTGACAAAGAGCAGAATGCAAAGTAGGCAGGGGCAGCGAATTTTCGAAAGCCTCGCTGAGAAATATATCTGCCCGAACTGCGGCTCTGCCATGAAGAAATCATTTGGCATCCAATCGACCTATTACTGCCCGGATTGCCTTAGCTCTATAGAAGAAGGGGAGATGAACCTAGATACCGATAAGATCTGTCCAAACTGCAGTCAGCTCCTTGATGATGAAAATGAATGCACGCGATGTGGCTATTCAATGGGAAGGGATTTCGAATAAACAATGGGAAAGTGGTAAGGAGAACACCAATGAAACAATCAGAGCAAAAAATCCATTTTATCTCGGTGGATTTAATTGATGATAACACTTGTATTATCATATTCGAGAGAGATAACCACGAAGTATCCTTTAGACGAGAAACCATCCTATATTAAAACGACGCTATTCCTTTTTATTCAAATCGTTTTTTACATGTTCTTTAATCATTTTTCACATATTGTTATAAGGCAATGGAACATTTATAATCAAAAGAATAAGGTGTGTAACTATGACAAAAAAACAACTCATCGAAATGTTCAATGATGCATTAGAATTAGAACACGCAGCACGAATCCAGTATTTGGCTCATGCAGAGGAAATTGTTGGAATCGATGCGGAACCAATCATAGTCCGTCTACGAGAAATAGCAGATGACGAAAAAAAACATGAAGAAATGTTCCGGGGAATACTCGGAGACTATCTCGGAGTAACACCGTCAATGTGCGTTGCAGAAACCCACTGCGCGGAAACAACCAAAAAGATCCTTGAAACAAACCTGAAGGATGAACGCCACGCGGTGGATTTCTACGTAAAAATAATGGACGAACTAAAAGATATGAAAAAAGAGTTAAAATACGAATACTATCAAATAGAACATAAACTTCGTCATGTCATCATTGATGAACAAGAACATATCGCAGAATTAAAAGTTCTTCTTGGCATGTAGGTCTCGGAATTCAAAGGATAAATCAAGGAATACCCTATGGAAAAAAAGATCATCTTACTGGTTGAAGATAATCCAGATGATATCAAACTTACACAACGAGCGTTTTTAAAAAGCAATATAGCTGATAAAATAGATTTAAGAATCGCGGAAGATGGACTAAGTGCTCTTGATTATCTCTTCGGATCAAATTTGAATAAAGATAAGAACAAAGGACAGTTACCTGCAATCATATTATTAGATTTAAATCTACCAAAACTCAATGGTTTACAAGTATTGGAACGCATTCGGAAAGAAAAAACCACAAAACTTATTCCTGTAATCATTCTCACGTCGTCGAAGGAAGACACAGATCTAATTCGCGCGTATAAGCTAGGGACAAATAGTTATATAAGAAAACCCGTAGATTTCGAAAAATTCAAAGCAGCAATTCAACAACTTGGTCTATACTGGGTAGCCCTCAATGAATCGCCACAATCAGAAGCATATCTCTCCTATACAGAATAATCATATAATATAAACCAAAGATTTGACCATGGCTTGATAAAAATTCTCCATCAATTCCCAGAGAAGTATCTATTTTAAATCATTTTTTAATCGTTTTTACATAATCATTTTATTATACGAGGAAATGAACATCATCGAGTACAAAAACCAGGGGAACGACGAAAGGGCGGGTCTTACGAGAAAGGGACCGTCAATTACCGAGTTGACCAGCGTCTCCGAGACATGGTCGACAAACTACGGCAATTTCCACAAATCGCTATGGAAGAAAAAATAAAAACAGAGAGTTAAATACAAAAAACAATTGCGTATCAGAGGTCGAGAGAATAGAAGTAACGTCAGGAATTCATTGGATACAAGGCATTAATGGGAATTGTTACCTTATTAACGATTCGCATCTTGTACTCATTGATACAGGTTTACCACATAAAACCAAAAAAATTCTTCGGTACATCACCAGTGAGCTTCGTCGCCAACCCTCAGAACTTGCCACAATAATTCTTACTCATTTTCACCCTGATCATATCGGGAACGCGGAGCAACTTCGAACAATCACCGGAGCGAAAATAGCGGCTCATCCGGAGGATATGCTTTATATCGAAGGGAAAAAACAACGACCTTTGCCTGCTGGAGGGATGGGAATCATGTTTAAGTTACTGTCACCCATCATGAATGTCCAACCATTCAACGTTGATATTTCTCTCAAAGAAAACGAAGAAATAGCAGGTCTTACTGTCTTATATTCCCCTGGACATACGCCCGGCAGTATTTGTTTATTTGACCCCAAACGAAAGGTACTTTTCACAGGTGACACCTTACGCTATAGTAATGGAACTATCGAGGGCCCCTCAGAACGATTTTCAATGGATCCTGCTGGTGCCCGAAATTCTATTCAAAAACTGAAGACCTTGGACTTTGATATCATGCTCAGCGGCCATGGGACGCCTTTAACAGAAAATGCATCTGCCAAAGTCAGGAACCAGTTTATTGATGTAAGTCTTTGAGTTGTAAAATAATTAAGCAGGGTATGCGAAACGATTATGAGAACTTACGGAATATGTTACCACAGGATTTGAGGTAGGAACCATGAGTACTGAATATACATATGAATGTACGTCCTGCCATAGAACCGCCATTGTCGGTAAGTCTAAAACGCCTCCGATTTGTTGTGGCAAACCGATGCAGAAAATGCCTCGCGAAATCTGCCTTCAACCATCTCATGCAGAGCATTCGAGACCAATGGAGCGGGATGATGCATGTGATGAAGGGCGGGAAGGGGTCTAAGTACGTCATCATCGTTGTTGTTTTAATTTGAATCATTTTTAAATTATACTTTACACGATTTTAAGTTATTCATTTATATCATTGATTCCTTTAGATTATTGTATAGAATATGGGGTTGTAGAGCCAAGAATATATATTTCGGTCTTTTTGTATCCCTTCCCCTCCTAAATGCCCTCTTCTTTTAATGGCTCTACAACGCCTCATAGTAAGCATTCAATTTTTTTTAATTTTTTCTTTATTTCTGGTTCATCTTTTAATATGTTTTTTACTTGTTTTTCACTTGTTTTTAAGTTACCTTTAATTCTATTAGGAACTTAAAATATCGTACATTAAAATCCATGAGTGAATCTTGATGAGTGAAAAACAATATCCGTATCCTCCCGGAGAGGGAGTAGTGAAATGGGTTTCGACAAAATGGCTGAACGATCATCTCTATGATGAGCATCTGAGGATCATAGATACGCAACCTAATATCCATGATTATATCCAGGAACACATCCCTGGAGCGGTATACATGAACGAAGGATTATTGCGAGTATCGTTTCGTGGTCAACCTGCATTTTTTGCACCAGCAGAATCTATTCAAGCTGTGTTTCGACGACTCAGCTTGGAAGCAAGTGAACCTGTTGTCGTCTACACAGGGAGAGGCATATTTAAAGGATGGGGTGACGGTCTCGAACAACCCATGGTCACGTACTCTTTCGCCCGTTTTGGTTGTAACCATGTGTATCTGCTTGATGGGGGCATTGATAAATGGAAAATGGAAAAACGGACGCTCACAAAAGAGTTTCCTCAGACGGAGGATTCTGATTTTACGGTAAACACGCGATGTGATTACTGGGTTGATTACAAAGAATTTCTTCAACTAAAAGACCGAAGCGATACAATGGTTTTCGATGCACGTCCACAGTCGTTTTATGAAGGACAAGGGCCTTGGAGTAAACCTGGTCATATCCCTGGGGCGTACAACCTCCCTTGGCCAAGTCTTATGGATGACACGAACAAAACGTTATTAAAGTCAGATGATGAAATTCATGAGATTCTTAAAAAGAAAGACGTGACGCCCAAAAAAATGATACTTGTTTATTGCGGGACCGGCCGAGAAGCAACCAATGAATTTCTCTTTCTTAAATGGTACATGAAATTTCCGAGAGTAAAAATATATGAAGGATCATTTACCGAGTGGGTGTCGTATCCCCAAAATCCGACGGTAACCGGTAAATTTCCCTCGGAAGTAAAAGCAATGTGTTAATATAATCTCACATGATTATCAAAGAAAAGAGCGAAAAATAATAAAATCAATTATTGCTATTGAATAAATGATTACAATAATTTAGGAAAGATGGCAATGATACGAATTGAAGAATTTCAAGGAAACGAGTATTACAATTTTAAAAAGGATGTTGAAAGAATCATCAGGAACCTGGACGCAGGTGAATATTCCATGGAATTAAACGATGTGAACGATCCGTTAGAAATCATCAATAAAGTATCGAAAAATGATCCTGAGGACTATTTGAGCCAATGTCGATTTTTTCGCTTTTTCAGCGAAATTTACAAATTGCCATATGTTGGGAAGATTGTGAAATATGCAGAAGAGAACGGGTATGCTTTAATCGGGCCGAGTGAATTTAAAGACGAGTATTCTATGGAGCATTTTGTGAAGCATATTCTCTCGAAGAAGCAGAAAGGCGCATTCGATATCGATAGCTGTTTTGAGCTCGTTTTTATAAAAAAAACCGAGAGCGGACAGCATTCATTATCGGATGTTCGGTCGGTGAGGCTTCTGGATTATAAGGATTTTCGCTATACCGTCAGAAAATCATCCGAGCTTCTCCAAGAAATTCAACGCATCGGACAATAACGACCATTGTTGATACTTATTTCTAGGGTCATTTGAAAGAATTTTTTCTATAGTTCGGACTCGTCAAGGATCTGCTCCATCTCAGTAACAAGTCGTGCGAATCGTTCTCCCTTCGAGGTGAGGCGGTAATAGATCGCTTTTCTACCCTCGAATGCTCGTTGCGAGATAAGTCCGTGGCGCAACAGAAGGTCGAGTGCTCGTTTTGCAGTTGTGTTGTTACTGATTTCCACGAGTGATTTGTTGTTGTATAGATTTCCGTAAAGCACCTCGCCGTTTTTTTGAAGTACTATCGTGATTTGAAGAATTCCTCTCTGCCCTTCGAGTTCAATTAATTTTTTACTGCAGATCATTACTCACAATCCTTCAAATATGATATCGTTTGTCACTACAAATATCTATCGCTTAACGTTATATGGAAACATTTATATACCTTGTCAACCCAATATATATCGATAAACGTTAAAAATTGAAGAGATGAGGTTTTTAACAAAATTAATCGAAGTGAAAAAAAAATGAAAACGAAATTAGGAAATCACCTTGAAGAAATCACGGTCTGCCCCGAATGCAAAAGCAGTAAGCTCGGTAAAGATCCCTATCGAGCGGAAATTGTTTGTAAGAACTGTGGGCTTGTCATCGACGAAGATCTCCTCGACTACGGCCCAGACTGGAGAGCCTTCGATACCGAACAAAGAGAAAAACGGGCGCACACTGGGGCTCCAATGACACCGCTCCTTTCAGACAAAGGACTCACCACGACCATTAGCTGGAAAGACCAAGACTCATATGGACATACCATACCGAATAAGAACCGAGCACAAATATTTCGTCTCAGAAAATGGCAAAAAAGAATCCGCGTTGGAAAAAACATCCAACGGAACCTCTCGCAAGCGCTCAATGTCCTCAACCGCGTCGCATCCACGATGACCCTCCCCCGTAACGTAAGAGAAACCGCAGCAGTCATCTACAGAAAAGTCCTCGATGAAGACCTCATACGAGGCAGAAGCATCCAAGCAGTTGCAGCCTCAGCGATCTATGCGGCCTGTAGACAAAATGGTATTCCGCGGTCCCTTGACGAAATAGCGGAGGCATCCGGGGTATCACGAAAAGAAATCGGTCGGAATTATCTGTTCATCTCCAGGGAACTGAAATTTAAACTACTGACACCCTCACCAAGAGATTACATCTCAAGATTTAACAGCGAACTGAAGCTGAGCATCCAGACCCAAGCAAAAGCAATAGAGATAACAAAAGCCGCAGAGGAGAAAAAAATCCTGTCTGGCCGTGCACCACTCGGTATTGCTGCGGCAGCTCTCTACATGGCATCAGTTCTTTGCGGAGAACATAAAACACAAAAACAAATCGCAAATGTTGCCAGCGTCACCGAAGTCACCATACGAAACCGTTACAAGGAACTCGCTGATAAGTTAAACATCGAATTCACCGTGTAACATCCCTTTTTTTAGAGACGCGACACATCGACCAATAACATAATGTACAGTCCAAGGATGACAAGCCACGAAAAAAGAAACCCCTCGAGAGTAAAAATCGCCTGGGCAATGTAGATAAACGGGAAAAGATATGAGATAGACATCGGAATCATCGCCATCGCAGCCAACGGCAACACTGTTATCAACGAGTTCAAATGAATCTGTCCGAAACTGTTCGCGTGAATACCGACCAATATACCAACAAGAACGACAATGGAAATCGGTAGCATCGAATATGCAAGAACCTCCATATTTTCGTAATTCACTCCGACAAACAGCGTAGCTAGGAATTGAAGAAAATACAGGCCTATCGACATCAAAGAAAGTTCCGTAAATAGCCGTCGTTTTGAGAACGGGGCTGTTGGAAGTAAAAAAAAGAGAAGATAAGGTGGATCCTAAGAGACAATACCTTATCTAGGTGACCACGAAGTTGCCATTCATAGAGTTAGGATGAACATCGCATTGGAACCAGTATGAACCTGGCTTTGCTGGCGCGGTAAATGTATAAATGATTGATGAAACACCTGTGATGATGGTTCCTTTGAATAAATTCGTTGTCCTTGCTGAGGAGTCATAAACCGCTAAGTTATGAGGAACACCAGCATCGTTGTTCGTGAAATGCACCAAAACGGTTACACCAGCAGGCACTGTGATGGTACTTAGATTGAATGCAAGACCATTTGCTGTAAGGTATACATTATAGGTTTGGCCTCCGCCTTGGCTTGATACGGTGAATCCGACCTTTGCAGTAACTGCCGGGTTCAAAGGTGTATGATCGTTGTTTACGAGTTCCACTGATACGAAATGTGAACCTGCGGTCACGTTATGGAATGTATACGTTGAGCTAGCGATGGTTTGCCATATAACTCCGGTAGGTGGTACAGCAGGTTGGCCTTGTGTAGTTGGTGCGTTGTAATCTAAATAATAATGAACATGTCCTTCTCCAGAGACCGCTGGTTGACCCTGTTTATCAACAATATTAAAATTGGAAACTTGTATCATCACCATAAGATCGGTACCAGAAATAGTCGCTCCATTTTGGGGTTGGGTAATCGTAATTTGAGGAGTTTTGGATGTTGGGTAGGTGGTTGTACATCCAGCAAAAATCGTGAAAATCACTAGCGTTCCAATAATTGATATGATCCAAATATTTTTTTTATTCAAGATTTCACCTCTGATTCATGATTTTTCTGCTTAATTTTCATTTTAACTAATCTTCAACGCAAGTAACGCAGGGTGCGCACTAACGCCAACAGGGAATATGATGGTATTGCCAGCAACTGCAGGTTGGCCGTTAATACCGCCAGGGGCCTGGTACTCGAACAGTTTCTCACCGGTCTTCTTATTAAACGCGTAAATCACCCCATTAAAAGTCGCGGTGAAGACTAAATCATTCACGACAGTAGCACCACCGACATTGACACCAGGATTAAAGTACTGAGCCCAAATTGTGTTGCCGCTCCTAACGTCAAGCGCGACCAATTCACCTCTTCCACCGGTGAAATTAATGCCTGCGAAATTAAGGGATGTTGAATTCCATGAGTTGGCTAAATCCTCAACAGGTACATAGATGATACCATCAGAGTAAGCCATGGGTGTTTCGACGCCTCCAATAACTGAAGGTCCTACCATTAAGAAATCGCTCTTATTGGTTGTCGATGGGAACTGGTCCCACTGGTCATTAGGTGTGTGCATACCGACGGGGACCGCCCATAATAAATTACCGTTAGCACGGTCAATCTCGTACACCTTGCCCATCTTACCTGACGCTATCACAACGTTGTGGGTCCTACCACTGGCAGTAACGTTATTAACAAGAATTTCAGCAATTTGAAGGTCATGATCCTGGATATCATGTTGTAGCACTTGTTGATACCAGACCAACTGACCATTCCTATGATTGATTGCTAATGAGCAGTCTGTATAAAGGGTATTATAATCATAACTTGCGCCATTCGGGTATTTGGGAGTGCCAGGGAATGGTGCCGGGTTGCCAATGCCCCAGAACATCGTACCAGTCTTGGTATCAACCGAAGGTGTATACCAAGCGCCGCCACCGCTGTTGACCTCGGGATGACCCCACAATTGGCCATCCTTAACTGTATTAAAACTCCACACGATATTTCCGTTAGTCGTATTTATAGCGTATAAAAACCCCATGCCGCCGCCGGCATAAAATATATCACCTGTGCCTGGGACAGTTGACGTGTACACCAACCCATCATACACCTGAGGTTGGATATCAATACCTGAGGTGTTGATATTATTGATTTTTGTGGACCATACTTCATTGCCATTAGTAAGGTTCAGAGCAACCATATTAAAATTATCTTTCTGCATGAATATCTTACCGTACCCGATTGCGACACCGAATGGCCCTTCGAGACCAGCTGAATTGTAAATCTTCGTCCACTTCGTACTGCCCGTGTTCAGGTCGATTGCATAAACATTGGCGTTAATATCATGGAAATAGACCATATCACCAAGAATCAATGGAATCGTAGGAAGAGCACCAAAAGCACCTGTCGCGGAAATATTATACAACCATGCAACATGTAATCGGTTTACATTCCCTGAATTTATTGATGAATCTGTGGTAGAGCGCGTGTTCGCATAATCCTTATTCGGAAGCGGCCAATCGGTAGCGTATTGAATCGATTCAGGAGTTGGAGATCCTACCGAGGACGTCCCGCCGGGAGTTGTTTGACTAACACACCCAGCAAAAATTGCAAGGATTATTACAGCGACTCCAATAACGGTTAATACCTTTTTTCTTGCATTCATGGTTTTACCTCTCAATTCATTTAGTCAGTTTTTCCTTTATATTAAAAAATGTCTAAAGAACATCTTCAAAACGATTAAAAAATGATTAAATCAAGTATACAGCTGGACAGAAAAAAATACATCTATTTTTCAGCTACTGGATGAAATCACAGATATAAATGAAAAAAACGACCCCTATACACCTTAATTATTTTCAAAATCGTTTTGAGTCAGTATCAATATCAAGGATTGTTGGCATGTTCATTTTAATCGCTTGCTCCAAAGCCCCTTTGAATTCCTCTGGTTTTAACACCGTCATCCCAACGCCTCCGCATGCTTTTGCATAGGCAGCAAAATCAGGATTCAGCAGGTCGACTCCAAAGGGAGGAAATTGCTCCATTCGTTGCTCCAGCTCAATCATTGCAAGTTTTTTGTTGTTCAACACAACGACAATGATGGGGAGCTCATATTTCACAGCGGTGACAAAATCACCCATTGCCATCGAAAAGCCACCATCGCCGGTAATGCAGACAACGGTTTTTTCAGGGTACGCGAGTTTCGCGGCAAGCGCGCCAGGGAGTGCAAACCCCATGGTCGCAAGATATCCGGACATCGCGAACCGCTGTTTTTTCATCACAAAATTACGTCCGAACCACCACCCGTTTTCCCCGACATCGATCGTTATCACGGCATCTTCCGGGAGTGTCTCAGACAACACCTTCATCATATACGGTGGTCTCAGTGGGGCCGCGTGTGGGTCTGCTTCCTTGTCTAGTTGGGCGTGCCATTTCTGTTTCATCTCTGTCATTTCATGGTAGCTTGTCAGATCGGTTTTTGTCGCTAATTTCCCATAGAGCCTCGGAAGTATGAGAGTGCAGTTGCCAAGGAGGGCAATCTTGAACGGGTGTTTTCCAAGTTTTATCGGATCGATATCAACTTGGATGAGTGGTTTTTCGAAGGGGACGTCTGTCCGTTTAGAAAACCCGACGCCAAAGGTGATGAGGAGATCGCTTGCGTTAACCATAGATCGTGTATACTGGGATCCGACATCCCCTAAGACACCCAGCACCCATTCGTTCTGCTCTGGGATAATTCCTTTTGCTCGAAACGTAGTGACGATGGGCGCTTTGAGTTTCTGGGCAATTTTCAGCACCATATCAGAGGATTCAAACGCGCCCCATCCCGCGAGAATCACTGGTTTTTCCGCCTGGTTAATAAGAACTGCTGCACGTTCAATCTCCTGATCCTCAGGGACAATATTTTGGGCAGTGATGCGCATTTCCCGCTCACAGCAATCAGCATCCAAAGGTTCCTTCTGCAGATCATTTGGGATTGAAACCTGGGCGACACCTTTTTTGAACACCGCGTATTTGAGCGCCATGGTGATGATCTTTAGCGCTTTCTTTTTTTCGTAAATCGTGTTATTGAAAATCGTGATCGGTCTGAAGAACGCATCCTGATCGATTTCTTGAAAACCACCTGGTCCGACGTACTGTGCTTCCACTTGTCCATTTAAGGAAAGCACTGAGGCGGAATCCTCTTTTGCATCATAAAGACCAGTCGCAAGATTCGTCGCGCCAGGACCCGCAATCGTAAGACACGCTGCAAGCTTCCCTGTAAGTTTATTGTATGCTGAAGCAGCAAACGCAGCCGTTTGTTCATGGCGAACCACGATGTACCGCATGTTGTTGTTTCTTCGCAAAGAATCGACAAGGCCAAGGGATGAGCCTCCAGGGATACCAAAGACAAATGTGATTCCCCATTTTTCAAGCTCGGAGATAATGATATCAGAAACAGTCGTCGTACTATTATCCTTCGGGATTTCACATGATTGTCTCCCCATTCTGTTCACCTTATCGCATATAAAGAATATAGAGTTTAATATTTTTTCGTCTTAAAGGATATAATATAAATCATAAACAAATGAAACGATTCAATCGCTTTGTATTATTCTATCTATCTAATTTGATAAAATTTTCAGAAGTCGATATGAACCCGTGACGTCAATTTTTTTCGGCTTCATCGCAACCGCCAACGGCACAGTCACGAGTTCGTCGTTCCTTAGGCCAACGCAGACATCCGTGTGTCCCTTTCTGAGTTCTTCCACCGTGTAATTACCAAGTCGAGCAGCAAGGATGCGATCAACCATGGTCGGTCGTCCACCTCTTTGGATGTGACCGAGGACTGCGACCCGCGTCTCAAACCCTGTTTTTTTCGTGATAAGAGAGGCGATGTCATGCGCGTGTGCTCGTCCCTCTGCCACAATGATAATCCAACTCGCCTTCCCCTTCTTATTTCCCAGCTCTATTTCTGTGCACATATGCTCGATGTTTGACGCTCGTTCTGGTAATAAGACTTCCTCACAACCGCCTGCGAGGGCTACCTGCATCGCGATATACCCGCTTTCGCGACCCATCACCTCGACGATGAATATCCGCTCCAGGCTTGTCGCGGTATCCCGTATCTTATCCAACGCATCTAAGGCGACGTTCACAGCGGTATCCGCACCAATCGACTGATCAACACCGGTTACATCATTATCGATGGTCGCAGGGATACCAATGATGGGAATCTCAGATGCCATTGCGAGTGTATGAGCCCCTCTTAACGAGCCGTCACCTCCAATCACAATCAATCCCTCAATCTCCTGGTTATAGATGTTTTTCAGGCTTTGTTTCTGACCAGCTTTAGTGAGGAAACGTGTAGATCGAGATGTTTTCAGAATTGTTCCCCCGAGATTGATAATCCCCGAGACTGATTCTCGGGGTAACGGGCGGAATTTCCCGTCAATTAAACCATCGTAACCTTTCAACACACCAAGGACCTCGATTTTGTCATGACATGCGGTTCGAACAACTGCACGTAATGTTGCATTCACTCCCGCACAATCCCTTGTCAGCACCGCGATTTTTTTCATGAAAAATCACCTTTATTCAATACGGAACCATCCTTTTATTGTATTTGGTATTTTTTTTTAGAATTTAAGGAATCATTGAAAAATCATGGAGGTTCTTCGCAAGCATTGTTTTATTTGTTTGTTTTTGATGGCCCAGCATGTCATAAGGTGTAGCACCATAATCGTGCCCGGGATAGACAATGAGGTTATCTGGCAGGTTCATTATCTTTTCATGAAGCGAATGAAACATCTGCTTAACATTTCCACCAGGCAGATCGGTCCTGCCGCAATCTCCAATAAACAGGGTATCACCTGTGAGGAGTGCTTCGTGGTTCACGACAATGCAGATGCCCCCAGCGGTATGGCCTGGGGTCAGAAGAAAATCGAGGGTCATAGTTCCAAGCTTCACTTGACTTCCATCGGAAACAACAATATCTGGTTTCACATCCAGATGCTTTCCGTCCTTCTCGGAAGCAATGATCTTTGCGGGGGGTATCAGACCTTTAATGGTTTTACATTCAGAGGAATGGTCATGATGATAATGTGTAAGAATAAGATATTCTAAGGTAAGGTTGTTCGAGGAGATAAAACCAAGGAGTTTCTTGACGTCAAACCCTGGGTCAACAATCGCTGCCGTTGCCTGTTGCTTGCAGTATAAGATATAGCTGAAGTTGTCGTACCCAACTTTTATCTGTTTAATTACCATACAACCATCTCCTTTCCCTTATGAGGTACCGTCTTAATATCTATTCCTTTGAAAACCGGTAGGAATGATTTTATCATAAGAGAAACATTTAAATGTCATAACTGTCATAATAACTATTACATAATTGTATTGTGGGGGAACATACATGAAGAAAAAAATGGTAGTGTATTGTTTGTTGGTTAGCCTTGTGTTTATCATGACACCGCTTGTTTCTGCAGTACGTAGTATCGAAGGACAGTCACCCGTTGTGAACATAAATTATGAGCAGCAAAGTGTTGCTGTGGATGAAAAACAAGGGGCTTCGATACGAAATGGTTACCTCTTGCTCCTAGTCTTTGTTTACACCCCTGGACAGGGTGTCAGTCCGTACGCGGGAGCAAATATCACCGCTAGGAGCCTCTTCCATCGTTATAATGGAACCACAGATTCGAGCGGCGTGTGCGTGATTAAAGTACGTGCGCCATTGTTACGGGAGAAGGTTTTCTTCATCAAGGTGAGCATCGTCTCTGAAGACGGTCATGCACGGTCCAGAATCGCGTTCATGTCCATGAAAGCATTGCATATCGCGTACAGGATATTTCTGTTCGCCAATTTATAAACACAGCTTCTTAGTACTCTTACCAGATGCTGGTAAATAGTCTTAAGATTTCTTTTCATTACATGGGTCGAAGTGTACCAGCGAACACCTGCCAAGCAAGCAATGATTTCCTACGATATTTTCTCCCTTGTTGTTTTACAAATTCTTTTGCAGGTATAATGTTTCAAAAGACTACTATCAATTTTTATTTTGGGAGGAAGGGGGAAAGTGCGCTGGCGAAGAGGAACACCTTTACCTTCCCTCTATTTCCCTGGGGGGTGATATGAACAAAAACCTTTCCTCCCGGTGTACAAGCATGTATATTAAACAAACAACCATTTATATTAAAAATTTTCTACTCAATTATGTGCGCTTGTCGATAATCTAAGAAAATTTTCTACCCTTATACATAGTCTGTGTCGACAGCTATCATTTTAACGTTATTAATATCCGAGCCACCGATTCAAACAAAACCCTTTCTCTTAGAGCCGCTGGAGGGATTACGGCGTATGACTATAAAGCCCGCAGGAAAAAACGGCTTGAAATTCTCCTATTTTGCTATGTTATCTTCTTCATACAAATAAACGTATTGATGTATTACATTTTGGAAATTCCAACGCTGGAGTATGTTGTATTTCCTATTTTTACATATTGAATTTCATACTACTCCTCTTCTTTAATTAAATATTATATTCAAAGGATATGTCTTAAAAAGACATGTTTGTTATAATATCGTGGATTTAGGGAAAGGAACATGATAAAATGCAAATATCTTGAAAAGTATCATATTCCAACTGTTACACTGAATGGTAAAGAATACGTGGAAAGTGAACGATGCAGGTTAGGCAATGAAATACCATTAGGCGGTTGCTTAGATAATTGTCCTGACTTTGAACTAAAAACATAAATATTATGGGAGTGGAACATGCCAAAAGTCAGTAAAGAACAAATCAATAAAGACGAAAAGAAAATACTTACTGAGCTTCAAAAAAACGCAAACGGAAGTATCGATACTATCGCAAAACAATGCGGATTCTCACGACAAAAAGCCTGGAGAATGATTAAAAGGCTGGAACAAAATCGGTTAATCTGGGGATACACTGCCATTATTGATGAAAAGAAAAATGACCTTAATCATTACACACTATTGGTAAAACGAACAGTGGAACAACTCGATGAAAAAACATTTGATATTATCATATCGAGAAAAATAGAAGATGTTGTATCTAAAATGGGGGTAACGGTAGAAAGTAGTTACTATACTCATGGCGAATACGACTGGGTCTTAACCTTCACCGCTCAAACCATAGTACAAGCAAAAAAATTCTGTGACTCATTAATCGCTTTACATCCTGGTGTAATCGAAAAGAATATTCTCTTAGAAACGCTCTTTATCATTAAGAACCATCACATTTTAAACCCAGAACCAAAGATGCTGAAAAAATTACTATAGAAACGTTCAACTGCAATAGAATGCCTAACCATATATGGATATTTACCTAATTATACAAAAAGATTATTCATAGATGTAGGAGAGGGATATGAACACTAATTTACTAGTATGCTCCTAATTTTTCATTTGGAAACTTATCATCACCATCTTTGAGTGATGGAAGAGAAATCTTAACACCTATTTTAAAACAAATTAATGCATTATCGTAATAATTACAAGTCCTATGATGATCAGCAATATGCTAGTTATTACCAGTAATAATCTCTTATTTTCTCGTATGATTTCCATCTCAAATACTAGTTTCAAGTTGTTCCCTCTTGAGAAATCTTGTATTTATGATTACTTCAATATCATCTGCAGAATGAAATAGAGCATTAATCCACTGCAATAACACATTGCGGTTATAACGACACGTGCAACTACGTTTTCCCATATTTCAACAAGCTTACTCATGGCATCAATTATCCAATCTCATTTTGATTTGTTTACTCAAATGTGTTCAATGCTTTTTTTTAAGTAGCTCTACACCTTCTCTCCAACAGTATCAAAATAAAGATAAAAGAGTTATTAAAATAATTCATACTGATTTTACACAAATACAAAAATATTTTATATTCTATTGGATTTCAAGCAAGCATGAAAGAAGAATTAGACGCATAGGATGAAATAGGAACTCTACCTTTATTTCATTATTTTTAGATTCACCAGATTCACAGAGTGATCATCATTTTATCGTGTTAAAAGAAATAAAGAAGTCCGAATACGATAAAAGGCAGGATAATAGTAAGAATAGCACCGTATCTGTTTACTAGTTTTGTATAATCGACGTCTTTCCAGTATTCGTCATCGATGTAAATTAGCGTTGTTACAAAGAGAGATAGTGCTAAAAACGCGTACGTTGCGATCATGATTTTATCAACAAGAATAAGAGCTGGTAGTGGTGGCAGCGACGATGTTTGACTTAAGTGAAACATTACAGCAGAGATGAGCATACTTGTTCCCAGACCGATGCGATGAGTAATCTTATCTGCTTTAAAGAAGAAAGAAAGACCAGATACGATACAGAAGATGATCGGTGGGATTAAAATCTTAACTGCGGATGGACCAGCACTTCGTGCGAGAGTAACAGTGAAGGTTAACTGTGAGTAGGTTTCTCCCCAAGGATATTCATGAGCCGCTATTGCCGAATCATGAGATTTTATTTCCCAGCCCGCAATGGTAAACTCATTGTCAATCCCATTGAAGTCAGTCATGGAAGCATAGTTCAACACCGACGTATTGTATTCTGAATCTTCGAGTATTACCTTCAAATCCTGGGTGTCAAATGGATATTGGGTGTATTCAGGTGTGATAAAGAGATTTGCTTGAATGCGATACCATACTTCAGAGGAATCATTGGTTCTACTTTCATATATCTTTTCTTTAGATATGGCTCGTCCATTCATGAATTCAAATTTTGCTGGCGTAAGGTTCTGACCATTCCATTTGAAAACCAAGTAGAAATCGAGTACATAGGTCCCTTTGTTGTATTCAAAGTTACCTACTGATATAACATAGACACCTACATGGATTGTAGAGTCATCAGAAGCAGGATCATTTGTATCAGCAGCCACATCTCTCGTAATGCAAGAGAATATGATCACGCTTGATATGAACAACAGCAGCATCATGGAAAGTGCTTTTGATTGCATGAAGACCGTCATGATACGCTGTCTTAAAAATTTTTTGAAAATGAATAACAATTTTAAGGTTTACCCTCTGACATATAGTTCAATCACTTTATCCTTTAGTTTTGTAGATAGGCACAAGATTCTTCCATCCCAACGGTATCCTTCACGCATCGTTTGATTTGTATGTAACGACCTGGACGGAAAGAAACCACCGATATCGTCCCAAGAATCCTTATAGACTGTTCCATTTGATGCCCATCGTACAACTGCTTGTCCCGTCCATTGTGGTATATCGAATTTCAATGTTATTGGAACTTCCCAAATACGATCATCTGAACAGTGAATATGAACGTTGAAGACCTTCTTCGTTGAATTGGATGCAGATTCGTTGTAGGAAAGCGTTGTAAATTTCTTATACCAATAGTAACTTCGTATCTCTCCCCAAGTACAATGCCATCCAGTCGTATCGTTTTCAATAAAGGAATAATAATGGGGATCGAATTTCTCCGCTGGGTGGTACTGATGCATCATCATGTCTGCAAAGCTTTTATTTTGTCTTGCCTGAAGCAAACAATTCTGCCAATCGGCTTTGACATCTTGTTTTGACCCTTGTATGTAAACGAACATCCAATCGCTTTCACTCAATGGAAACACGACGTTAGAAGAGCTTCCGATATTTCTTGGAGGTCGAATATGCCAGCTCTTCCCCAATGCATTTCCCATGACGCGTATGCCTGCATCATAAGAACCTTTTGCCCCAAGTGGATTCCCTGAACTATACGGGACTGCAAAGCTGATGCATTTGTTGCTCCAGAGAGAGATTGAAGACTTATTTTCTAAGAACATTATACTTTCCTGAACCCAGTTATACCAATCATTGTATCCTTTCTTGCCATACCCTTGAACATGGTTAATCGAATGGCTACCGTATTCGACATGATACCTTGTGATATACGATGGGGGGCAATTGATGTATTTATTCATCATCATGACCGTGAGAGGTTGATGCTCCAACCATGCTTTAGGGAGTAATGATATATTTGTGACATCATCGATATGCCATGAGAGTGCCCAATCAAGATCATTCCAATACGGTGGTATCTCCTGGAAATAAGGTATTTGCTCTTGCTCAATAATAGTCGGGGACCCAGAGGGAACTACATCAATCAAATTAATGAGAACTTGAGTTGGATCCCCCCCGTAGGTACCGTAGATTTTCCAGGTTAATTTTGTGCACGTTACTGGAGAAAAATAGATAGTATTCCATGCATCATTTTTTGGTTTGGTATCTGTCTCGTTATAAATCAAAAGATGATCGTCGTAGAGAGCGTACCGTGTTGGACAGAATGATACTCCCGATGGATTGTAATAATAGTATCTAAACGAAGAGCAAGTTATGTTTTCATTCCAACTAAATGAGATGATTTCTGGATTGTTTTCTGAAAGATTTAGTACCGGTGTCTCAAAATAGGTGTTAGGATCATTGTCAACGAGATTGTAAACACTATATCCTGGAGCTGAACTATTTGATAACAATACTGTTGAGTTGATTGACATATAATTATTTACATCAGAATATTGACTTGAATAAATGGGTTCTTCTGATGATTTCAAATGATCTATTGTATCTTCCGAAGATTTCCAATGATCTATTATAAAGAGAGAACAACTACTGAGGACCATAGCAACTAGGAAAAATGCAATGAGGTGTTGTTTATTCCATTTCATGAATCATCTCTTTTAGTATGTTCATTATTTCAATTTTTTAAGGCAGCTATAAGAATTTTCTCTAGTTTTTTCGCGCATTCAATAAAATAATCCTCATAGACGTGATAGATAATCCAACCTACAATAATTGGAAGTGCAAAGAAAATAAACCCAAAAATACTGACTGCAAGCATCATATTATAAAAATTATTCAATGCTTCAAACAACTTCATTAGATGATTTAATGCCTGTGTTGCTAAATCCGGGATCATGCTTCACCAATCCATTATATTACCTTAAGATCTGAACTGATAGCAAAGACTCTAATCGATATCAGAGAATTACAGCTTGATAGTTTGATTTTTAGCTTAGCCTTAATATACATTGATTAGGTAACTCTTATAAAAAAAACCCTTTTCCCCGTATTTTGCACAAATACAAAATTATTTTATATTCTATTGGATTTCAAGCAAGCATGAAAGAAGAATTAGACGCATATGATAAAAAAATTTTGTTTGAACTTGATATCAATGCAAGAACGTCAGCTTCAAAAATAGCAAAAAAATTAAAATTACCAAAAGAAACCGTTAATTATCGAATTAAACGCTTAGAGAAAGATGGTTGGATCAATCGCCTCTACACCATATTCAATGCATCTCTCTTCGGATATTCATATTACCGGGTCTTCCTCAAATTTAACAAACTAACTGCATCCACAGAAACAGAAATAATCGACTATATAACAAGCGATCCCACATGCGCCAATCTCCGGGTACTAGACGGCCAGTACGACCTAGTTTTCTTAACTATTCAAAAGAACCCTGGTGAATTGAAAGCGTTTCTCCAATGCTTTTATAAAAATTATGGAATGTATGTACAAGAAAAAAATGTTCTTATGATGATAAAAACATACAAATTAAATCAGAAGTTTCTGCTTGAAGGAAGAACTATAAAAAAGACATTCAACCATGTGGAAACGAAAGATTATTCTCTTGATAAAATCGATTTGGGGATAATGAAAGCCATTTCTACTCATGCACGGATAAAACTTAGTGAGATTGCGAATAATTTAAAGCTAGATTCGAGGCTAATTGAATATCATATAAAAAGAATGGAACGCACAGGGATCATAGTCGCATATGCAACAGATTTAAATCTCGTGAAATTAAACCGAGAACTGATTAAAGTGGATGTTGCTCTGAAAGATCCAGCATTGATTCCCCGAATTGTAGATTTTTTTGACAAAACAAACACCTGTATATTCGCACATGAATTATTAGGAAAATATGATTTGTCCTTTGAAATTTATGTTGAGAACGATGAAATGCTTAGAAACATATTAGAGAAATTCAAGGAACAATTTCTAGAGAATTATGTGTATTATGATGTGTCCCATGTGTATAAAGAATATGTTATAAATTGGTCACCGTTTCACGTCTAAATTATTGATGATCTTATGTTCGAAGAGTTTCTAACAACGATAGAATTTCA